>CEUS01284126.1_pt1 | contig 92809 bp, 88 predicted proteins | sample 427031 | NCBI WGS metagenome assembly CEUS01 (sample SAMEA2622837, study PRJEB7988) | marine metagenome | biome: marine biome (ENVO:00000447); feature: marine epipelagic mixed layer (ENVO:xxxxxxxxx); material: "saline water (ENVO:00002010), including plankton (ENVO:xxxxxxxx)" | depth 140 m
GGTGGTATTGGGCTCGATGACTTTGGAGGTCTACAGAAACCCGAAATTACTGTTTCACCTGTTGCTAGATCAGCTCCGATAGCTTTTAACATGTCGGGGTATTCCCCAAGGGATATTCAGTTTGCTGAATTTTATGATTGTTACACGATACTGGAATCGATGTGCCTTGAAGATGCAGGGCTCGTACCCAAAGGCGAAATCGGACCTTTCTTTGAGAGTACGGATACGACTCATAAAGGAGAATTTCCGATAAACACCGATGGTGGCCAATTGTCTGCTGGACAGCCAGGTTTGGCTGGTGGCTTTAGGCATGTAGTCGAGGCAGCGCGTCAAATAATGGGTAAGGCGGGTGTTCGACAGATCGAAAGAAATGATCTTGGATTGGTAAACGGTTGAGGCGGTACTGCGAGCAGTATGTGCACGCTGGTTCTCGGTTCCGAGAACGCTCTTTAATAAGACAAAGATCTATAAGACTAATTAGTTTAGATTTAGAAAGGTGAAGGTGAGGTTCTAGATATGACTTACGGAGATGCGCCAAAAGGGAAAAAGCCTGCCAAGGCGAAGAAGGCTTCCAGTAAAGAATCTGGATATAATAAACCTTTACCTAATCCCCAGTTGAACCCTGAGGTATCTAAACCCTTTTGGGATGGTACCAAGAAGCATGAGCTTTGGGTTCAGTATGATCGTAGGAACAATAAATTCGTATTTCCACCCAGAGAAGTGTCTACGGGTGATTTAACGCCTATGGATGAGTTGGAATGGACCAAAGTAAGTGGAAAAGGACGAGTTTACTCTTACACGATGGTTTATCAATCTGTAATACCAGCATTCAACGAAGAAGTTCCTTATGTTAATGCTACTATTCAACTTGATGAAGGTGTAAGAATGACTGGGAATGTATTAGGTTTGACACAGGAACAAAAACTTAATCATGAACTGCGAAGTAACCAAAGAGTGGAAGCAGTTTTTGAGGATGTTACAGATGATTGGACATTAGTGAAATGGCAAGTCATCGATGATGAAGAACCTCCTGCAGCTCCTGCGAAGGAAGAGTAGATATAACCCAAGTAACTTAACTGGTCGGTAAAAAAGGCCCCTGTCAAAGGGGCCTTTTTAAGTTACCATGAGGATCTATTTTCCTTCTCTAGCCTGTTTTTCTTCTTCGACACTGCGACCGTGATAATTTGCGTCGCGCTCGTTCCTAAATGCATCCCAACCTTTTTCTTGTAATACTTTCAATCGATCTTTAGTTTCATCATCATTCTGGGATTCTTTCCATAAATCAGCAAAATTAGCGTCATCTCTGTAGTTTAGTGCTGATCTGAAACCGGATAGTTCATATGATCGGTTAACTAAAGCCTTGTTCATTTGGACTGTTTTCTTTGGTAATGATGCAATTCTTTTTGCGATGGATTCTGCTTCTTCCATTACATCCTTCTCAGGAACGACTCTGTTCACTAGCCCCATTGATAGCGCTTCTTTTGCATCGATAGTATCTCCTAGGAGTAATATTTCCTTTGCTCTTTTTAGTGTTACTACAAATGGCGTCATCAATACTGGTGGCCCATAGCCGTGCCTTATTTGGATTTCTCCCACTTTCGCGTCATCTGCCATGACAGTAAAATCGCATGCCGCAGCAAGTTCAAAAGCTTGTCCTATAGCATAGCCATGTACTGCGGCAATCACGGGCTTTGATAGTTCCCAAATTTTAATATGGACGACCCCCGGGCCACCCGTTTCGTTCGAATCTGAGTCTCCCGATAATATTCTTGCTGATGACTCTGCTATATCTCCACCAGCAGAAAATGCCCGACCCGCCCCGTTTAGTATTACAGCTCTAATATCGTCGTCTTCTTCTGCATCGGTGAATGCTTTAAGTAATTGATCCGTTGTTGCACTATTAATGGCGTTCAATACGTCCGGTCTATTGATCGTAATAATTGCATAATTATCTGTTTTTTTATATAGAACAAGGTTTTGTTCTGGCTCTTGAGGATCATTATTTTCGCTCAAATCTAACTCCTGTAAATTCTCTTAAATATCATCTAAAATGGCCAATATTTTACTCTTAATCATAACAGGAAAAACTTAGAGGTATATCAAATATCCCCAGTTCGCAGTTTCTCCCACATCGGTGCTAGATCTGCGGCGGCGTCAAGGAGCTGGTCGGGTCTTCTTATTCCGTCTTCAGTAACAACATGGTCTACGTATTTACCTGGTATTATATCTAAGTTCTCTGTATTAGAGTTTTCTTTTGGGAGCCAAGGCGCTAGCTTCAAAGTATCAGCAAAAAAATGTACTTTTATATTTTTTTCGAAACACTTTTCTACTAACTCTTTTGTTCCTGATTCCGCAACTATAGTGCCATTTGCCAAAAATGCCGTACATCCCAGTAGCAAGCAGTCTATTACCTCGGTATTAAAATCTAGGTCCTTTAACAGTTTCTTCTTCTCTTTTACTCCAGTTAAATGCGGAAGAGTCGCATCTAAATCATCAAAAGAGTTACTGGTAATAATAACAAGGGACTTAATTTTTTCTTGGCCCATGGTAGTGGCATATTTCACCGCTGACGAATGCCCAAAAATTGCGACGTTAGAATTATCTTCGATTAGTGGTTGCCCTCTACGCCCCAACTCATTTGGAGTTTTATCAATTAGTCGCTTGAGGCGGCTAGCTGCTCTGCCTGCGGCTGCCATCCGGTCTCCTACTCTTGCTTCTTGAGCTGTTCTGACGACAGCGACACTTACATTTCTAAGAGCTACTACACTTGGTTGGGAATCAGATATAGCTAAGGCGATTTTGCGCAGCGGCTCGGGCTCCCCAATATACATTTCTGATAGAACACGATAAATTAGATCAGATCCTGCTGAAGCAATTGCAGTGGGGGTGAGACTCGAATCCGTTTTTAGATTTTGAATTTCTGTTCTTAACTCAGACCATTCCATTCAGGTGCTCCAATTAATTTAATCTAAAATAATGTTATCAATTAATCTCGTATTACCAAGCCAAATAGCGGCTGATATCATAGATCCTTTACTTGCTATGTCTAGCTCTTCAAGGGAATTGGAATCTGCTACTGATATATAATCAACTCTAATTTCCTCGTCATTTTTTAAATGCTTGATAATACTCTCTTTTAATATATTAGTGTTGGTTTCTCCCTTTTTATATAGAGAAAATGCTTCTAAAAGCGATGAATATAAGTACGGGGCTTTTTTTCTCTGTACGCTAGTTAGGTATGTATTTCTGCTTGAAAGAGCTAGTCCATCTGGCTCTCTAACCGTCGGTACAACCACTATTTTAGTAGAAAAATTTAGATCACTGACCAATTTTTTGATTACTGCAACTTGCTGACCGTCTTTTTGTCCCAAGTAAGTTGTTGTAGGTCCTACGATATTTAGTAACTTAGAAACGATAGTTGTAACACCCCTAAAGTGACCAGGCCGCAATTGCCCCTCCAATCTTTCAGCTGTTTTCCCAGGTACAACAAAAGTCTCCATAGGTTGTACAGACGGGTACATTTCTTTTGCTGAAGGGTAGAACAGGATATCGCATTCATGTTGTTCCAGGAGTTTTTTGTCTCTTGAGAAATCTCTGGGGTATGAAGATAAGTCTTCATTTTCTCCAAATTGAGTTGGGTTAACAAAAATGGAGGCAACAACAAACTTATTTTCTTTCCGAGCGCGCTTGACGAGCTCAATATGCCCGTCATGAAGGTACCCCATTGTTGGAACAAACCCTAGAGTATCTTTTCTACCTAGATCGCTCTTGGCATTCATAAATTCTTGTATTGTTTTAACTATAAGCATTTATTGCATAAGCTCCGAATCGTTATTGGTAAATGTTTTAGGTTTAAAGACGTGATTTAAGTTCATTTAGAACGGTTTCACTTAAATTTGATCCGTGATCTTGTGACGGGAAAGTCCCTGATTTAACTTCTTCAACATAATTTCCAATACCATTTTTCATAGCATTTGATATTTCAGCATATGGTTTCGCATGCTTTGGGACAAAATCTGTAAATAATCCTAGCATGTCACTTACTACTTGTACTTGTGAATCGCAGTTCGGGCCTGCACCTATACCTATGGTCGGTATTGTAAGTTTATTTGTAATGATTTCAGCGACTTCACTGGGTATTAGTTCTAAAACAATTGCAAACGCACCTGCATCTTCTATCGCTTGAGCATCTTTTACTAACTGCAGAGCTCCCTCTACTGTTTTTCCTTGAACTCGTTGGCCTATTTGATAAGTTGATTGAGGAGTGAATCCAATGTGGCCTACAACGGGGATACCTCGAGAAACAAGTGTATCCACTGTTTCAGCCATTGTTTCACCGCCCTCTAATTTAACTGCTTGTGCACCGGCCTCTTGAAGGAATTTAGAAGCGTTAATTAGCGCGTCGGAGGAATTTGTCTGGTAACTCATAAATGGCATGTCAGCTAAAACTAGAGCTTTTTCACTTCCCCGAACCACTGCTTTGGTGTGATGAAGCATATCTGCCATCGTGACGAAGACGGTCGATTCATATCCTAGTACTACATTACCAAGGCTGTCGCCTACAAGGATCATCGGAACGCCGGATTCGTCAATGATCTTAGCTGTTGGATAGTCGTATGCAGTAAGAACTGGGAACAGTTCGTTATTATTCTTGTAACGTTGTATTTGTTGAATACTTGTGCGCATATCGTTGACTTGAAACACTAATACAAAGTGTGTGCCTCTATTTTATCTGTTGTGGATACTATTTTATTATTTTTGTCGACTCTAACTACTTTTGGCTTCATCAAACAGGCTTCTTCTTCGCTCATTTGAATAAAGTGCAAAATTATCACAAGATCTCGGTCTCGGACTAATAGACCTGCTGCACCGTTAACACATACTTCCCCACTACCCCTGGTGCCTTCTATCGCGTAGGTTTCTAGCCTAGCTCCATTGGTTATATCTAGAACTTGAACTAATTCGTATTGTAGAATTCCCGCAGCATCCATTAAATCTGGGTCAATTGTTATCGAACCTTCATAATCAACGTTTGCTTGAGTTACCGTAGCTCGGTGTATTTTACCCGCCATCATAGAACGGATCATATACTCGGTCCTCCTCGATTTTGATTTACTTCCAGCAAAACCATAATCTGTTCTGCCGTTTCCTCACTTATACTCCCATTCGCTTTCGCGACTCCCACTGTATGTTTCGCGAATTCGCAGTACAGAGGCAATATGTTATCTGCTTTTTGCTCTAATGTCTCTAGGTGTTTCGATATAGTACCTATATCTCCCCTGCTAATAGGGCCTGTGAGCGCCTTATTAACCCCGTGTACTCCTATATTATGGATTGTTTCTTGTACTAAAGGCAACAGCGCATCCAAGCCTTGTTGAGACTTATATCCGAAAGATTCCCATATTTGGGCTGATAAAGCTAATAGAGTAACTAAGTAATTTGAAGCGAGTACAGCTGATAGATGGTATAACGGTCTTAATTCGTTAGGGAGTTTTATAGCTTTGCCATCAAGATTTTCAGCGAGATTGGTAAGAGATAGGAGCAGTTCCTCGTTATTAGCTTCGATAGCAAAAGAAGTATCTTTGGGAAGAATGCTTCCTTCGATGAATGTCTGTAGTGGATGGAAATTTCCTATTATTAAAGAATTTTTATTCGTGGAAGGTACTATAGCACCCGAAGTGTGGATAATAATGTGGCCAGGTTTCCAATCGCACGCTTGTATCAATTCATTCAGGGCATCATCCGGAACTGCTATGAAAGTTACGTCGGAATTAGCAATCAATTCATTAGGATGTTCGTAGAACTTAGTTTGTATTTTCTTTGCGAGATTTCTTGCTGAGGTTTTTGATTTACTGCCAATTCCGACGATATTATAGCCTCTGTTTTTTAGAGCGGTTGCTAGAGCTGATCCAACCGAACCTGCCCCTAAAAACGAGATATCTACAGCTTTCCAATTTTGTTCTGATGGCACGATTTGTGTCTTTCTAACTTCTTAAATATTCGTCTGAAGATGGAATTCCAGATATAGTTTCAGCATTGTTGATTGCGTTAATTATAGATTTTTCTACCGCCCAGGCAGCTAGTGCTCCTAATTTTGTTAGGTCCCCATCATATTCATTTTCTTGAGCTGCTCCTGCTGTTGATACCACAAATAAAGTATCGCCATCTCCCATACCGTATGACGGAACGATTGTACGAGCAATCCCACTATGCGCCATAATTGCCAATCTATTAGCCTGCTCTACATTAATCGGAGCATCGGTCGCCACAATCCCTATTGTTGTGTTCGTATCTTCTGATAGAAGGGTTTGCCCAGATGAGTTCCTGAGAAGATTCAGGGAACTTTCAAATTGGCGTTCCCCTCTTCTACTGCCGGCAATTAAAATTCCACTTTCTGGATCCTGTATGTCTCCGGAACTATTAACGGCTATAAGAGCGCCAACGGAGAACCCGTCGTTCATTTTTGTTGTAACTGACCCTATCCCACCTTTTATAGCATTTTCCATGCCACCAAATTTAGATACAGTAGCTCCAGTTCCCGCACCTACTGTTCCCTGAGTAATTTCATCACTCGATGCGGAGATCGCGGCTTGATAACCGTTTTCTGCTGTTGGCCTTGCTTGGGGATCTCCTATACCCAAATCAAAAAGAATTGCTCCTGGTACTATGGGAACGGGTCCTGATCTTGTTTTGAACCCTATGTCTCGTTCTTCAAGGTATTTCATGACCCCATCCGCTGCTGCCAGCCCAAAAGCACTTCCACCGCCTAAAAGTATTGCGTGGATTCGATGAACTAGCGTCCCAGATTTTAATAGGTCGGTCTCTCGAGTGCCTGGGGCAGCCCCCCTAACTTCAACACCGGCTACACCTCCGTCTTCTGGCATTAGAACGACTGTGCATCCAGTTGCACCTTTCAAGTCGGTATAGTGCCCGACTTTTATACCGGCTATCGAAGTAAGGGTTTGATTTTCTTGGATATTCATAATATTTTGATGATTACCGTTAATATCGAATTCTCTAGCTAACCAACAATTTCGCCCAACTGTACTTTTCTTTCAAATTCTTCTATTTCCTCTTTTGTAATACCCAGGTCTTCTATAGTGAATATTGACTTTACCTTATATCCTAAATCTTCCATAGCTTCTCTCCCACCTTCCAAACGGTCGACTATGGACAGTATGCATTGAACTTGACCACCTACTGACTCAACACGTTCAACAGCTTGTAAGGCTGAACCCCCAGTAGTTATTACGTCGTCTACAATTGCCACCTTAGCATTATCTGTTAGATCTGGGCCTTCAATACCTTGATTTTTGCCGTGCTGCTTCGCTTCTTTTCTAACAATAAAAGCGTTGATTGGGTTATTAGTTTCTTGGAAACTGGAAATAGCAACAGCGGTTACCACTGGATCTGCTCCGAGAGTTAATCCTCCTATTGCGTCGACTTCTAAACCGCGTAATTCATTCAATAATAATGTTCCTATTAGCGATGCGCCCTCGGGGTGAAGGCTGACCTTTCTGCAATCTATGTAATATGCACCGAGCTTTCCAGAAGTTAAACGAAATACACCGCGTTCAAAACCGTATTCTAGAATAATCTCTAGCAATCTTTTTCGAGCTTGGTCTAAGTTTTGTTCACTTTTCAATTGAACAGTCCTCCCCCTATAAATCAATTATTAAACAAATATACCTATATGTCACTAGATTCGAAACGAGTTGTATATTTACAGCTCTTGGAAGTGATCCATATGGGTTATAGAATGAATCACAATGGGGCTGTAGCTCAGTTGGGAGAGCGTCTGGTTCGCAATCAGAAGGTCAGGAGTTCGAGCCTCCTCAGCTCCACCAACACTTTTTATATATAAATTCAACCGTTTTAGTGAGGTTCATTGGGGTCGTCACAAATCATGAATATAGCGCTCTATTCATTAGTACTATTTTGTTGGGGAACTTCATGGCTTGCCATCACCTTTCAATTAGGTGAAGTCGCACCACAGGTATCAATCGCATGGCGTTTTTTGATTGCATCTTTGATATTGTTTTGCTGGTGCATTATTCGGGGTATTAACTTATCTTTTCCGTGGCGTAGCCATCTCAACTGGATTGTGTTGGGTATTTTCCTGTTCTCTGTTAATTATATTTGTGTCTACTATGGAAGTTTCTATCTGGCCTCCGGCTTAGTAGCCCTTATTTTTTCAACTCTGACATTGTTTACAGTTTTTAACGGTTTTATCTTTTTCAAATACCCAATTAGATGGCCTATATTGATAGGTGGGGTAGTCGGAATTGCCGGCTTGTCTGTAATATTTTCTAATGAAATTAGGGCCACTGTGTGGTCATTAGAGTCTGGGGTGGTTAAGGGCTTTATTTGGGTTCTAGTGGGCACTTTTGTTGCCTCAATAGGAACCCTGTTGTCGGGTGAAATGCAGGCAAAGAAAATGCCTTTGGTCCAAAGCAATGCATTTAGTATGCTTTATGGCTCTCTTCTTCTAGTTGCCTATACAGGAATTGGCGATATCAAATTCGGTTTCGATGTCAGCTATAGTTATGTTGTTTCCTTGATAAGTTTAGCCCTTTTTGCTTCGGTATTGGGTTTTGGCTCTTATCTTAAGTTGGTAGGAAATATTGGAGCCGACAAGGCTTCGTATGTCTTCATTTTTACCCCAGTTATTGCCTTGCTGTTGTCAACGCTATTTGAGGATTATCAATGGAGCGGAGTAGGGTTCGTTGGAGTTGTGTTGATCATTATTGGTAATGTATTGGTTCTTTTTGCAAAAACAAAAACAGTTGCTATAAATTAACTTAGCGTTGACAAGAATTGTTGGAATAGGCTAAATAAAATTATGGATACAAAATCTAAGAATAATTGGCTGATTTATATACTTCAATGTAGCGACGATAGTCTCTATTGCGGTATCACAAATAACTTAGAAAAGCGTCTCAAACAACACAATGGAGAAATCAAAGGCGGCGCTAAATATACTCGATCACATCGGCCCTGTAAATTAGTATACAAAGAAGAATCAGCAAGTCGCAGTGAAGCAGCGCAAAGAGAAGCGATAATCAAAAATATGTCGAAAGATGAAAAACAGGAGCTTATTAATTTATTAGGCAGAGATGAGTAAGAGTGGTGAAGCAAATGCTATCAAAACTAATCGTTTGGGCCATCACAATATTCCTCTTTTTGTTATTTGTCTTTTGGGAGGGGTTATTTAACCTTCTATAAGTGACGATGGTTGCTCTATCACTTTCATGGACGTCCACTTTCCCATTTTATATCTGAGTCCGTATGCAACAGCAAGACTGATCATATAGGCCAATCCGGCTGACCATGCAGCCGTTAACCCCAAATCAAATACTTCTAAAGCTATATAAGTTGGTAGTATCAAAAAAGTGATCGATATGCCAACCATTGCAAACATAATAAATCTTGTGTCTCCAGCTCCTTTTAGCGCTGAGGATATCACTATCGCTACGGAATCAAGGAGAGTCCATGCAGCAAGGAATTTCAAGACTGTAATAGCAAGGATTTTAATTTCTTGGAATTCAACAAGATCGGCTTGGGCGGAAAAAGGATATATGAATAATTGAGGCACAATTACATACAAGAAAGCAATACTGCCCATATAGAAAGATGCCATTTGGAGTGCGGAGAAGGTAGCTCTCTTCGCCATATCTGGTCTATTACCACCCAATGATTGTCCGACCAATATTGACACGGTGATTCCCATTCCTATCATAGGCATGAAGGAGAGCATACTAATATTTAAAGCAATATTTGAAGCTGCTAATTCCGGAGTACCAAGTCTACCAATGAGCAGAATGAAAATTGAAAATGCCAGTATGTCCAGAGAAAACTGGACACCGTTCGGTATACCAAATTTTATTAGTCTGAAAAATAATAGTTTATCGAAACGGTATCCAGAAATTGTCTTAAATTTTGCATTATTATTTCCTGAAAGAGCCATATATAAGAGCATAATGAAACTACATAGTTCCGATATGATAGTAGCTAGTCCGGCTCCGCCTATCCCCATTTCAGGTAATCCTAGCTTTCCAAAAATTAGTATATAATTCAAAACTACGTTGATTGACATACCTACTAGGCTTGCCCACAAGACCGGATATGTTTTCCCCCTGCCATTAAAGAATGATGAGACAGCTGCTTTACCAATGGGGAAGAACCCTCCTATTGCCAGATATTTCCAATATTCTTTTTCAAGTGCTTTGACCGCTGGATCATGACCAACAAAATCGAAAATTAGATCGGCAATAAAGACGGTTGATGCGACTACCAGCCCACCTATAATTGCAATATAGATTCCTTGCCACATTGCAGGGCCTACTCTTTCGGATCTTCCGGCTCCAATATATTGGGCAACAAAAGTGTTGGCATAGCCGGAGGTGCCAAGAAAAAAAGAGACTATAGTAAAGCTAAGGAGCCCGGTGGGTACGGCGGCTGCTAAAGCATCGGGTGAATACCATGATAGATACATTCTGTCCACGAATTGTTGTATAGACCATGATCCAGTACTTAAAATCAGTGGGAATGCGATTACGAGAACTTGTTTATATCCATTTTCTCTAGACCAACGTTTCTTAAAAAACGACGTAACCTTATTTAGCATAAATCCATTATAAGCAATTAAAATATTATCTCAGCATTTTTACTGTAAAATACAAGCAACCGTAGGTAAAACGGGTCAATATTTATATATAGTGGACATACGTACGCAAGTAGCGTTCGTAATGCGGAGGTCAGGGGTTCCAATCCCCTCAGCTCCACTTAACAATACGGAGATATATTATGGATAATGAATCAGGATCTATTGTTCTAGGCGGTGGCTGTTTTTGGTGCATAGAGGCAGTTTTTGAGCTGGTTCCGGGAGTGAATCAAGTTGTCTCTGGATATTCAGGAGGGCATGTAGAGAACCCAACTTATGAAGCTGTTTGTACTGGCGAGACAGGCCATGCAGAGGTAGTGGAAGTTTTTTTCGACAGTGAATCTATAAACATAAGAAAAATCCTTGAAATTTTCTTTTCGATTCATGATCCAACAACACTTAATAGGCAGGGGCCCGATATTGGCACCCAGTATCGATCTATAATATTTTTCAAGGATAAACACCAGGAAGAAGTAGCTACGCAATTAATTGAAGAAATCAATGAAAAATCTTCTTGGCCATCTTCTGTGGTGACTGAACTTGCTCCAGCCGCAACTTTTTACGTAGCGGAAGATTACCACCAAAAATATTATGAGCGTAATGGCAATGCGCCTTACTGTAGAATAATGATCGATCCCAAAGTTGAAAAATTTAAGAAAAATGAGCTGTCTCATTTGGTAAAGTCTTAATCTGATGGAGGTACGCATTGGAATTCCAGGCTAAAAATAGTTTTGTAGAGCGTTTATCAGGCGCTGCTAGGCTGAACTCCGCTACTTATAGAGAAGTTGGAACCGATATTACCGCTACGTGGCCTGCGCTGATGGTTGTAGTTGGAACGTCAGTTGTAGCGGGAATTGTGGTTTTAATTGGAAATCCAGGGATTTCATTTGTATCTGTTCTATATTCGATCATAGGAAACCTTATTGGGTGGGCCGTTTGGGCCTCGGTTATTTATATTGTCGCAACTAAACTTTTTCCGAGCCCGATGGCTGCCGTTGGTTTCGTAGGTATGCTCAGGACCCTTGGGTTCGCAAACGCTCCTCAATTTTTTGCATTTGCATCTCTAATACCCGGGGCAGGGCAACTTTTTCAAGTTGTCGTCCAACTTTGGGGTCTAAGTGCTATGGTGGTCGCAGTAAGAGTATCCTTCAACTTTGATTCAACATTTAAAGCTGTCGGTGTGGTCTTATTGGCGTATATACCTGTACTTGTATTGGTACTTTTTCTTGTATCTTTGACGGTTCCAGGAGCTATTGCAACTACCTAGATTTATTCGTATTCCAAGCTAATAAGCTTCGCGGCTTTAGACGCTTTCTGGCGAGCTTCTTTCACACTATCTGCGGTTGCAAGACATACCGCCATTCGTCTGTTAACCCTGGATGTCGTTTTGCCAAAGATTCGTACATCGACGCCGGCTATAGAGAGAGCGTCTTCTACCCCAATATACTTTGGTGACATCCCATCTTTTTCAGCCAAGACTACATGGCTCGCTGCTGGTTTGTTTATAAGTATTTCTGGTATAGGGAGGCCTAATATACTCCTTGCATGTAAATCGAACTCGCTTAGATTTTGGGAAACTAGAGTTACCATTCCAGTATCATGTGGTCTTGGTGAAAGCTCTGAAAAAATAACTTCATCATCGGTTATAAATAGCTCAACTCCAAATAATCCTACGCCTCCTAGTTGGTCGGTTACTTTTTTTGCGATCTCTTGTGCTTCCCTCAGGCGATCCTGGTTCATTTCAATGGGCTGCCACGACTCTTGATAATCGCCTCTTTCTTGCCGATGAACTATTGGGCTGCAGAATAGAGTAGAGCCTTGTTTTTGTCGTATTGTTAAGAGCGTTATTTCGTATTTAAAATCTATATATTCTTCTAGTATTACCCGTTCTCTATCCCCTCTCATGCCAGATTGGGCATATTCCCAGGCACGTTTTAGTTCCGATTCACTTTTTACAAGGCTTTGACCTTTCCCAGAACTGCTCATAACAGGTTTCATAACTAGTGGATATTTTATTGAATTTGCTACGTTCAAGCATTCTTTTTCAGATTCCGCATATCCATATATCGCTGTTCTAATTCCTAAATTTTCTGCAACTAAATCTCTGATCCGATCACGATTCATAGTGTAATTTACGGCGTTTGCATTAGGGACCACTTGTATACCTTGTGATTCTAAATCAATAAGTGCTTCAGTTCGTATAGCCTCTATTTCAGGAACAATTATATCTGGAGCATGTTTTGTAACTATGTTCTTAAGTTCTGGAGCACTTAGCATATTAAATACTTCTTGCTCGTCTGCTACTTGGTGTGCAGGAGCATTGGGATAATTATCACAGGCTACTATTTGGCAGCCCAAGCGCTTAGCGCTTATAGCAAACTCTTTACCTAATTCCCCTGACCCAAGAAGAAGTATTTTCTTTGGCAGTGGCATATTTGCTCTCCTAGATCATTTGGTATTCTATTGTAATTATTGTTATCCGATTATTTAAGATCAGGGAAATCTAAAGAGGGTCGTTTTGTATGCCAATCCGTATTTTGTTGGTAAATGTGGCCAATCGATAACACTTTTCTTTCCTCCCAGAAATTGCCAACGATTTGCATACCTATAGGAAGGCCATTTTCATCAAATCCACATGGAACAGACATTGCTGGAAGGCCAGATAGATTAAATGGTGCCAAGAATCTGAAACCCGCTCCATAACGAGCTTGGTCCCGATCATCAAACCTAGGGGCTGTAAAAGGAAAAGATGGAGTTATAAGTATATCTACTTCATCCATTACTTTTGAAAGTTCTAAGGAGATTGCCTTTCTTGCTCGCTGCGCCTGGACATAGTCAGAAGACCTTAGTAACCCTCCAAGTAAAAATTGCCTTCTCACTGGACCGTAATCTTGAGGCCTTGTTCTTAAATTTTCTTCATGGAAAGAGTATGCTTCGCTCAACATAATTACTGTATTAGCTACAGTATATTTTAAACTAGGGATATGAACTTCTCGGATTTGCGCGCCCAAATTTTCTAATGTTTTAATTCCTTGATTAACTCTTGCTGATACTTTTGGCTCAAGGTCTCGTTGGTTTTCAAAGAAGAAATCACGAGGAACCCCGATAGTTAGTCCTCTTAAATCATCCATGTGCTCTAAATCATAGTTGTCCGATGGAGCATTTTTTGTTGCAGGATCATTTCCATCTTTGCCCGCTATCGCTTGAAGCATCATTCCAGCGTCCTCGGCTGATCGTGCCATAGGGCCACATGTATCAAGAGTCCAAGCCAGAGGCACTACACCATGGTTACTTACCAGTCCGAGAGATGGTTTTATACCGGTGATGTTACAGAATGAGGCAGGTCCCCGAATGGATCCTCCAGTATCTGACCCCAATGAAGCCATGCATAATCCTGCACTTGTTGCTGATCCAGACCCTGAACTAGAACTACCAGGAAGATGTTCTAAGTTCCAAGGATTTCGTGCGGATGGGAATAACTCTTTTTCGTCTCCTCTCCCCAAAGCAAATTCGCTCATAGCAAGTTTGCCAAGCATTACTGCACCTGCGCTGTTTAAGCGTTGAATTACCGTTGAATCAAAGGTTGGAGTGTTATCTGCCATCACCCTCGAGTGTGCTGTTGTTCGTATACCTTCTGTAGAATAGAGATCTTTAGCGGCGATGGGAATTCCGTGAAGTGGGCCTTTATAATTTCCTTGTCTTATATCTTTTTCAGCAGCAGTAGCAGATTTTATAGCACTCTCTTTTAGAACAGTCACATAGCTGTGAAGGTATTGGTCATATGATTCGATTCTATTTAAAAAAGCTTTTGTTAGCTCAAGAGGTGATAAATCCTTGTCTCGAATCAAGGCAGATGCTTCTTTAATTGAAAGAAAGCATAGTTCTTCTTCGTGTTTATACATTATTGTGTATCATTCTTTGTTTTGTTGGGTAAAAATGTTGTTGATGTAGGGAGATCCCCAAGATCCATTTGGTGCAACAAGCTTACTTGCTTTTGCAACGGTAAATAAGCTTTATAAAGCTTATTTATTTCCTCGTCGGATATATTGAAATTTGCTTGTTTTACCAAATGGTAAAAACCATCTATATCTAGGAGTGTGCCGTCACTGTTTTGCATTCCTCATCCTAACGAACATTTATAATAATATTAACACCTTATTTGTACATTGTGTTGTCAGGTTATCAACGCGTTTTCGTATTAAGTTTTGAGGCCTTGTGTTTTATGTTGAACTCAATGATTTTCTAGTATTTATTCCGCATGGTATTTGCATAAAATACCAGTTAGTAAGTAAAAATATTTTTGCAGGTTTGGTTTGATTGACGTGAACTGTGTCTATATCATTAAACGATGACACAAGCAGAAGAAAGAAAGCACCCATTTTATTGCCATATGACCAAATTTCTTGGTGATAGTCGAGAAAAGCGTCTTAAGAATGGCAATTTGCTTATTAGTTTAGGGGTATTTTTCGTTCTTATTTCCCTGTCTGTTTTGTTTTTTGATCGAGATCTAACCTGGATAATCTTAATAGGTTTGACTTTAGAAATGATTTTCTTGCCATACTGGTTCAGAGGTAATTAATGGATGGCGAATTTTCCATAGCTAGTTTTTATTGTTTTTCACACGTCATTGATGATGTGCGGATCAAAAATGAGATAAAGTCTTTTTGCATATCAAATAAAATGCGTGGTTCTATAATTATTGCAAAAGAAGGCATAAATGGCACTGTTGCAGGGCACCCCGATGCAATAGAGAAATTTGAACAATTATTGCGATCTATAGGTTTCAATAACTTAAATATAAAGCATTCTAGTAGCTTGACCATGCCCTTTTATAGGATGAAAGTCAAAATAAAATCTGAGATTATTAGTATGTTGGGGGAATCTATTGATCCCGATAAGGAAAGGGGAGAGCTGGTTAATTATTCTGACTGGAATAAATTAATTTCTGATAAAGATGTATTGCTTATTGATTCACGAAATAGCTATGAAAGTAAGCTAGGCACCTTCAAGGGCGCAGTAACACCAAACATTGATTCCTTTAAAGAATTCAAACACTATATTGATCAGGAACTCGCATCTCATAAGGATAAAACTGTAGCGATGTTTTGTACGGGTGGAGTCAGATGTGAAAAGGCAGCTTATTATATGAAAGCGCAAGGTTTTTCTAACGTTGTACAACTTGATGGTGGCATACTTAGATATATAGAGAACACGCCTGAAGAGGATAGCCAATGGATTGGAGACTGCTTTGTTTTTGATGGGCGAGTTACCGTTAATCATAGCCTAAGTAAGGGTGATTATACTCTTTGCCGAGGGTGTAATGCTCCCTTATCTGATGAAGATCGCCGCTCAGACAAATACGAGGAAGATGTATCTTGTGAGTACTGTTTTGATTTGACTACGGATAAGAAAAAGATGGCTTCTAGAGAGAGGTCAAAACAGATTATGCTTTCGAGTCTGCGGGGAGAGAGTTCAACTTTTTTACCCGGCACCCTGGGTGATCATATACCTTAGGGGCAATCAGAAAGGGTGGTACCCCTGGCGGGACTCGAACCCACGCACATGGTTTAGGAAACCAATGCTCTATCCTCTGAGCTACAGGGGCAAACGATCATTCTATTATAAACATCCTATAGCGTTTCATGGGTTTATTTTCTTTATTCAGATCCTTTAGTAGATACAGCTTCCAAAAGCCCAATATAAGAATCAGAAAATGCCGTTAGCCCCTCTTCCAATAGTTCGGCGCAAACCTGTTCCAAATTAATGCCGAGCGCTGTTAACCCTGAAATTGTATTATCGTTGGCTGAAGAATTTTTGTCTAAAGTTATTGTTGCTTGACCGTGGTCTCTAAATGCATCGACTGTCGCAGGGGGAATGGTATTTACGGTGCTAGTGCCAATCAGCTGATCGATGTAAAGAGTATCTGAGTAATTAGGATTTTTTGTGCTAGTGCTTCCCCATAATAATCTCTGGGCTTGAGCACCCTTTTGTTTTAATTTTAAGAAGTCCGGACTTTCGAAGAAATCATAAAATAGTTTGTATGCATTTCGTGCATTTGCGATCGCAGTTTTACCCTCTAGCTGCTTACTGGTATTTTTATTGATTTTTTCAAGTAGGGCATCGACTTTCGTATCCACTCTACTAACGAAAAAAGACGCAACTGATGCTACCTGATTTGGAGCTGGAACTTTTGACAACCCTTTTATATAAGACTGGGCAGTTTTCTTATACTGCTCTAAAGAGAAAATCAGCGTTACGTTAACGTTTATAGATTCACTTATTAATTGTTCTATGGCAGGGAAACCTTCTTCTGTGGCAGGCACTTTAATCATCAAGTTATTCCTACCAACCCTCGACCACAACCTCCTTGCTTCTTCTATTGTGGTTTTAGTGTCACGAGCTATTAGAGGAGAAACTTCTAGTGAGACGTAACCGTCTTGCATGTTGGTTGTTTCATATACGTTTTTTAAAGTGTCCGCAGCTTGTCGGATGTCTCTTATTGCAACCTCCTCAAACCATTCCTGAGGAGAACCAGACGGGTTCTTAGCAGCAGCTTTTTTCAAATCTATATCATAATTATTAGTCGTACTTATAACCTTCTCAAATATGCTTGGGTTACTAGTCAGGCCGCTTAGCCCGTCTTGTTCAATCATATTATTTAGTTGGCCGGTTTCTAGTAAATCCCTATCTATATAGTCAATCCAAAAAGATTGTCCTAATTCATTTAAACTTGAAAGCGGGCTGTTACTTTTTTGCATGGATTCCTCCTGTAGAAGGTTTCTTGTTTAGTGTAATAATAAGAGTTATTTGATAAATGCAATACCCGTTTCTGGATGAAAAGAAGCCCATGCAAACCACAAAATATTCGTTGCTTCTATTGTATCTAAAGTTTCACCCATCAATGGGCCCTCATAAGCTTGTCCCAACTGTGACCATTTACTGTTTGTTCCTTTGTCTGTAATCACTCCATTATCATTATAGAAATAAATCTTTTCTCCGTTTATATATGGGGAAAAAACTGATGCTGATCCGGCAATACGAGATTCAACAATCAATTCTTTATCTAAAGCTGACAGCGTTCTATCATTGTAGAACACTACTATCTCTTCTCCGTTATGCTCTAATTCTCTAACTAGTGACTCCTCTAAACTGGTGAATGGTATTGCCAAGTAATCTTCATTTATGTTGATACCCAATACCCGTTCTACTGGGTCGAGCCTCTTATCTATATATTGCTTAAACATAAAAGGTTGGGTATTAGGAGCGTCATATCTCACGTATGGATTTTTCCCATATATTTCATCCATATCGTAGTTTGTGGAATCAGGTGAAAGGACTAAACCTTTTGGATACGATCGTTTGTATTCATCAAAAGAAGAGATATTAACGCTTACAGTATCTAAAGATTCTCCGGCAAGATCACCTATTATTGCTTGACCGGTTATTTGTTGCCACCAGGATTCCGTAAAATCATCCCACATTATTAGGTTAGATCTTCTTAGATTTCCTGTCGTTCCAAAATTTAGCACCGTGCCGTTCACTTCTCTTATAAAACCAATTGCTGTGTAACATAGAGGGCAATAAGTTAGAACTACCGGGGTATCCCCGATGGTATCATTCACAACCTCGTGGAAAGTTAATATTCCTAAGGGGTATGCTTTTACGTTTCCGTGCATCTCGACTATTGCTACAGGATTATCGCCCGTTAACCATTCAATTTCCTCTGCTTCTTGTATAGAAATGAATAAAGGATTATAAATTGGAGGAATGCCGTCTCTGCCTACGCTTCCAGATGATATTTCTTCAATATCTAAATCGGCTAGGAGTTTACGGAAATTTGTTCTACGCCATTCCGAAGTTCCTACCGGAATCACCGGGGTTTCTTCGAGTTGGCTTACATCTTTTGCATTACTAGATATTTTATTGTTTGAGTTAGTCGTTTCATTGGCGGTGTTGTAGTGCGATTCAGTTTGATTATTGTCCGGTATTAGATTTCTATCCCCTGATAGTTCTTCTTGTGATCCGCATCCGATAATGAAAGTTAACAGTAAAAAGGAACTCACTGCAGCTGTGACTCTTCGCTTGGATAGTTTCTTTTTTGTTAGCATCCTAAACCCTACTATTTATTTTAATGTGCTGAATGGTGTTTACCATTTTTGTTTTGCATTAATGAAACATACCCATTTTATAGTTTTTATGAATTATTGTACTCAATTTCATTAAATGAGATGATCACTTACTCTTTTGACTCTCCTCATAAAGTTGCAGACAAATATATTACATCGCTACACTATTTATTATTATCTGATGTTAACAAAAAAGAGATCGATTTGTGAGCCAGAATACTCCCTTGCTAATTACAGGTGGCACCTTAGTAGATCCTAAGCAGGATCGTAATTCAATTTGTGATGTACTGATTGAAGGAGAAAGAGTCAAATGGGTTTGGGAAGTCGGTAAAGGAGACGCTCCTCCTTTGCCCAGCAAAGTGAAAATCTTTGATGCCAAGGGCATGGTTGTTTCGCCTGGATTTGTAGACCTTCACTGTCATTTGAGGGAGCCGGGAGAAGCGCATAAGGAAAATTTCCAATCCGGTACTGCTGCAGCCGCTGCTGGAGGATTCACTACTATATGTGCGATGCCAAATACTATACCCGCAACCGACTCAGAAAAAGCAGTCTCTGATATTATCAATCTTTCAAAAAATTCGGCTACGGTTCGTGTTTTACCAATAGGAGCCTTGTCAATTAACAGAGACGGAATGAACTTAACCAATATGTTGGCTCTAAAAGAAGCAGGGGTGGTTGGGTTTAGTGACGATGGTTCAGCTTTAACCGACGTGCAACTTATGCATGAAGCACTGCATTGGTCTAAAGATCTTGATTTACCAGTGATTCAACATTGCGAGGACCCCTTTATTGTTAAGAAAGGTGTAATGCATGAAGGTTGGATTTCTCAAAAGCTTGGAATACCGGGATCTCCTGCAGCCTCCGAGGCTTCTTTAGTTGCACGTGATATCGAAATTGCGGGCAAAACGCAAGGCCATTTACATATTGCACACGTATCCTCAGTGCTTTCTCTTGAACACTTGGAGTTAGCAAAAAAAAGAGATATAAAAGTGTCGGCAGAAGTAACCCCTCATCATTTAGTTTTCACCCATGATTCAATTTTAGGACAACGTGGCTCGGGTTTTGGTTGGCCTGATATAGAGCAACGATCGAGCCTCTTTAGAGTGAATCCGCCTCTAAGAGAAAAGATAGATAGCGAAGCACTTATTGACGCCTTAAAAGAGGGTATCATTGATATTGTTGCCACGGATCATGCTCCACATTCTATAGAGGATAAAAAAGGTGAATTTGGTAATGCCATGCCAGGTATTTCTGGGATTGAGACTGCATTTAGCTTACTATTAACTACTTTAGTTGAAACAGGAAAGATGAATATCGGTGAGCTAATCGAGAAATTTACGGCGAAACCAGTATCGATATTACCACCAAAATATGCAGAAGATGGTGTGGGGACTCTTGTCAAAGGAGGCGTCGCCGATATAGTTATTATAGACCCGGAAGCCGAGTGGGTAGTAAAATCCGATGAGTTTATCTCTAAGGGACATAATACACCCCTTGACGGATGCAATCTTAAAGGGAAAATTGTTGCGACAATTCATAAAGGAAATTTTGTTTTCGATATTAATGGCGGAGCTCTTACAGGAAAAGGTGGATAATGAATTCAGATCTAGGTGATCAAAATATTCCAGCATTCCTGATTTTACAAGATGGTACGGTTTTTGAGGGTTTTGGATTTGGCTTTTCTAGCAATGAAGCACATGGCGAGGTAGTTTTTAATACTTCGATGTCTGGGTATCAAGAGATGCTGACTGATCCTTCTTATTCTGGCCAAATTTTGGTTCCCACATATCCTTTGCAAGGCAATTATGGGATTAATAATCGTGATATTGAATCTTCCCAGATTCAGGTAAGTGGTTTTGTTGCAAGAGAGTATTGTGAGTTTCCCAGTAATAGATATTCAGACATGACCTTGAACGAATATTTAAAGTCAGAATCTATCCCAGCTATTTATGGTATTGATACAAGAGCACTAACGAGACGTATTCGCAGTCATGGAGTGATGATGGGTTTGATAACGCAAAATGCTGATATAGGTGCGGCCGAAAAAAAATTGAATGAATTGCCAAGCTATGAAGACCAAAATCTTGTACAAAGAGTTTCTACGAGTGAAACATATTCCTGGCCTACAGAAAACGACCAATTAAATGATGATGAAGCTGTGCATATTGTTATTCTAGATGAAGGGGTTAAATTTAACATACTTAGGCTTTTACAAAATCGAGGTTGTAGAGTGACTGTTGTGCCTAGCAACGCGGATTTTAATTATATTATGGATTTAAACCCTGATGGGGTTTTGTTGTCGCCTGGGCCAGGAGATCCGCGTTATTTAGATGATATTGTGGAAGTAACCAGGAAGTTGGTGGAGAAGGTTCCGGTTTTAGGGATTTGCTTGGGGCATCAGGTCGCGGCGCGTGCGTTTGGTGCCGAAACGTATAAGCTAAAATTTGGGCATAGAGGAGGCAACCATCCGGTTAAAGATTTGTCCACAGATATGGTCAGAATGACCGCGCAAAACCATGGATATGCCGTAGATGTTGATTCATTACCTTCAGAGCTAAAAATTAGTCAGATAAATCTTAATGATGGCACTGTAGAGGGTTTGGAACATACGAGTCTACCAGTGCTAACAATACAATATCATTCAGAAGCGTCACCAGGCCCTCTCGAGAATGAGTTTATTTTTGATAGATTTCTTAACTTGATTGACAAAACTCGTTAGAATAGAGTTGAGTTTGTTTCATTATCCGTAACAGGATTTGTGACTGGTCGGTTTCAATGATAAAACTAGAATAGTTTAGGAGGTTCCCAAATGGCTACCCAGGGATCAGAACCATCTCAGAGGCAGGTTCTATTAATCGAGTACGAAATCCTTGATTCTTTTTGGACACACCAGCACCAATGGATATGGTTGTCAAGTTTGGTATTAATAACCCTTTCTATGCTTGGGATTACGTTTTTACCAAATGGCCTTGGCCAAAGCGAACTCAAAGTAGCAATTGTCACTTTTGTTAGCCTAATTGCTATTATTTTGACGATTATTTGGTGGGGATTGCTTAGACAGATGCTCAGTTCACTTAGGGTTGTCCAACATAGGAAAAGAGAAATAGAGAAAAGCCTGGGTATGAGGATGGAAATCTATATGGCGGTGTCCAGGATTCGAGCTAAAGGTGGGGCTTTGCAAGATATCGTTCAAGAAGAAGCTGCTGATGACCCTGAATTAAGAGCTGATTTAGCTGATTTTTTGAGATCCTCTGGCTCCACATTAAAACCAGGTTTATTACCAAAAGAGGAAATTGCTTGGAATTTGCTTCCAGTATTTTTCATAGCTACCTGGATCGCTTTTTGGATTCTTGTGGCAGGCCCGGAGGTCTTTTAGATAAATCCGTTTTATATCTATCAAATGTTTTAACGATAAAAAATGTGATGAAAATTATGTATGAGTAATAAACCGTCTAAAGTACTTGTAATTGGGTCTGGACCTATTGTAATCGGTCAAGCCGCTGAATTTGATTATGCGGGGACTCAGGCATGCAAAGCTCTTCGCGAGGAGGGTGTAACCTCTGTATTGGTAAATTCAAATCCGGCTACAATAATGACCGACGAAGAAATTGCCGACATTGTATATATAGAACCCTTAACCGTTGATTCTTTGTCTAGGATTATTGAAAGAGAAAGACCTGATGGATTGTTGCCAACATTGGGAGGTCAGACTGCCCTCAATTTAGCGGTCGAACTCGCAGATCAAGGTATTTTGGATAAATATGATGTGAGATTGCTTGGAACACCTCTGGAGACCATTAGGAATGCGGAAGATCGGCAGTTGTTTCGGGAAATTATGATAAAGATTGGCGAACCCGTTCCGGAAAGTCAGATCGTGACGTCAATCGAACAGGGACAAGAGTTTATGGAAAAAGTGGGTTTACCATTAGTTGTTAGACCTGCGTACACATTAGGTGGTACTGGAGGAGGTATCGCTCATACACCAGAGGAATTGGATCAATACGTGACTACTGGTTTATCGTACAGTCCTATAAGCCAAGTATTGGTAGAGAAAAGTTTGCTCGGGTGGAAAGAAGTCGAGTATGAGGTAATGCGCGATTCTTCCGATATATGTATCACAGTATGTAATATGGAAAACTTAGACCCCATGGGTGTTCATACGGGCGATTCTATAGTTGTTGCACCTTCCCAAACTTTAACCGATAAAGAATACCAAATGTTACGCTCGGCAAGCCTGAAGATTATTAGAGAACTAGGAATCGAAGGTGGGTGTAATGTCCAATTGGCTTTAGAGCCTAATGATTTGATAGCAGGCAAAGGAGAAAATGCTGGCTATGCAGAGTCTTCTTACTATGTCATTGAGGTTAATCCAAGAGTTAGCCGATCATCAGCTTTAGCTTCAAAAGCAACCGGATATCCTATAGCAAGGGTCGCCGCTAAGATAGCGGTTGGGAAAAGGCTTGATGAAATAGCCAATGCTGTGACTCAAACTACCACAGCAGCATTCGAACCTGCGTTGGACTACTGTGTAGTGAAAATTCCAAGATGGCCTTTTGATAAATTTGCTTCTGCAGATAGGAGTCTGGGCACTCAAATGAAAGCTACCGGAGAGGTAATGGCTATAGACCGCTCATTCGAGGCAGCCTTGCAAAAAGCTGTTCGTTCAATGGAAGCACCAGGAGATAATTTATTATGGGAAGATAATCGGTGGTCGGACAATTTTAATTCCTATGAATCACATACTTTACCTCTACATGCTAATGACTTACGCATATGGGCGTTGATGGCTGCATTAAGAAGAGATGTGGACCTCGATGATTTATCAATTCAAACAGGTATTGACCCTTGGTTTATAAGAAAACTTAATAATATTTTACTTATGGAGAAACGCTTGCTATCTGAATCAATTTCACCAAAATTGTTAAAGGAATCAAAGCGTTTAGGCTTTTCTGATTCTCAAATAGCAACTCTTGCAGATCGGCTTCCCGAGCAAGTTAGAGAGTTAAGATTTGAATGGAACATACAACCTGTCTATAAGATGGTCGACACTTGCGCTGCGGAATTTGAGGCTTATACTCCTTATTTCTATAGTACTTATGAGGATGAAAACGAAGCGATTCCTTTAGAGGGACCTTCTACTCTTGTTATTGGTAGTGGCCCGACACGAATTGGGCAAGGAATTGAATTCGACTATTGTTCGGTTCACGCTGCTTGGGCGCTTCAGGAAGAGGGCGTATCAAGTATTATGATTAATTCCAATCCGGAAACTGTATCCACAGACTTTGATACGTCAACCCGTCTCTATTTCGAACCATTAGATGAGGAAGGTGTTTCGAGTGTCATAGAGAATGAGTCTAAATTTGATGCTTCTACAGATGAGCAACGAGTCAATTTTGCGGCTCAATTTGGAGGCCAGACAGCGATCAATTTAATTGGCCCACTGCACCGACGAAACTTTAAAGTTATAGGAACTACTCCAGAAGTTGTGGATTTAGCAGAAAACAGACAAACTTTTGATGAATTTGTTACCAGAATTGGCATACCACGACCTCCTGGAGCGGGCGTGACGTCAATTGAAGAGGGGTTGTCTGTCGCTGATGCAATAGGTTATCCAGTACTGGTCAGGCCAAGCTACGTTTTGGGCGGTAGGGCGATGGAGATTGTTCATGATCCAGAAGAACTTATTCAATACGTAACAAATGCAACTGTCGAATTCGATGCTAATAATCCCATCCAAGTAGATAAATATCTGGAAGGAAAAGAAATAGAGGTTGATGCCGTTTCAGATGGAGAAAATGTGTTGATTCCGGGTGTAATGGAACACATAGAACGGGCTGGAGTTCACAGTGGTGATTCCATGGCTATTTACCCTGCAGTTACATTGACTTCAGAAGAAGAAAAGATGGTAGTGGACCATACGGTAGAATTAGGCCGAGCTTTTGGAATAAAAGGATTGATGAACATTCAATTTGTGATTATGCAAAACGAAGCAGAGGGCGGTAAATCTACACCTCCAACCGTTTATGTGTTAGAGGTAAATGTTCGATCTAGCCGTACAATTCCATTCATATCCAAAATTACTGGCGTTCCCATGGTGAAAATAGCTTCAAAAATAACTTTAGGGAAAACCTTGGAGAGTATGGGGTACACAAGTGGCCTTGTTCCTAAAAAGAATTTGGTTGCAGTAAAGGCTCCTGTATCTTCAATGGCAAAATTGAGTGGTGCTGATACCTACCTTGGTCCTGAAATGAAATCAACTGGGGAAGTTATGGGAGTTGACACTTCTGTTCCAAGAGCACTTTTTAAAGCTTTGCAAGCCGCGAATTTGATGATGCCGGTCACAGGAAGTGTTTTGGTGACGGTTTCAGATCGTGACAAGGAAGAGGCAGCAGAAATTACCGAGAAATTAATAACAGGTGGCTATAAAGTATATGCCACAGAGGGCACTGCAGCGGCTCTAGAAGCAATGAATATACCCATCGAAGGTGTACCGACAAAATATAGCGAGGAAGGTTCGAACAATACTGTTGATCTCATTAAAAACGGGACCATTCAAGCGGTGGTCAATACTATGTCGGGTCAAAGGACGCCACTAAGTGATGGATTTGAGATAAGACGTGCGGCTACAGAATCAGGTATTCCCTGTTATACAAGCTTAGACACGTTTAGGGTCGCAGTGGATGCTGTTACTGATACTCAGAGTAGAGCCGATTATAATATTAGACCGTTATCAGAGTATGTGGCAGGCATTGAATGACTGGTGAGCATAAACTAGAAATTATCTCTTCAGATCAGGTGGCTATGGGAGTGTTCAGAATAGTATTCCAATCAGCTGAGTTAGCTTATGAGTCTAAACCTGGCCAGTTCTTGATGGTTGATTGCAATATTGGCCAAGGTAGTAACGAAAGTGTATTCTTACGCCGGCCTCTTGCAGTTCATCGGGTAGATGTAGAGAAAGAGCAGATATCAATTCTTTTCCAAGTGGTGGGCAAAGGTACACTTGCTCTCTCCAAAGCCACTGCTGGTGATCTGATTGACGTTATTGGTCCTTTGGGTAGACCCATTGAAATAGATTCATCGGTTGAGAATATTGTTTTTGTCTCTGGTGGTCTTGGTATAGCTTCCCTGACGTCTTTGATAGATGTAGCTGTGGGGCGAAACTTGAAAGTTACACTTCTTGCAGGGGCACGCAATTCCTATAGACTCTACCCTTCCCAATTGTTGCCTCGAGGAGTTACTGAAATGACGGCCACAGATGATGGATCAGCAGGAATCAGAGCTCCTGTTACACATCTTGTATCACAAGTACAGGAAAAAACTGACATAATTTATGCTTGTGGTCCTCTGCCAATGTTGAAAGCTTTATCTGAGATGGCAGTTGACGGAACTCTTACGGTGAACACTATTGGTTTACTAGAAAGCCAGATGGCTTGTGGACTAGGAATATGTAAAGGTTGTGTTGTTGATACTGATTTAGGAGACAAACTCATTTGTTTGGATGGTCCTGCATTTGATTTACGAGAAATTAGATGGGAATCTCAATTTTCACCAGTATAACCGCACTACTCCATAGCCCTGGCTTTTTCGATGTACAATGATGCTCTAAGGCACAAAGTTTTATACATGGAGAGAACATGGATTACCTTGCAGTAGCTTTGGCAGCTCTATTCGTGTCTGCCCTTGCCTTGTACTCTGGATTTGGCCTAGGAACTTTGCTTATGCCAATCTTCGCTTTGTTTTTCCCAATACCAGTGGCAGTAGCATCTACAGCCGTTGTCCATCTTTCAAATAATTTTTTTAAGATACTTCTTGTTGGGAGAAATGCGAATTTAATAACCGTGGTTGCTTTTGCGCTCCCTGCTGCTGCAATGGCTGTTTTAGGTGCCTTACTTTTGGTACAGATTTCTGACGTAGCCCCACTGGGTAGCTATAGTGTGGGCGAATATAATTTTAGTATTACCACTCTTAATCTTGTAATTGCAATCCTCATCCTATTTTTTGCCGCGTTTGAGTTAATTCCTACATTACGTAATATAGAATTACCCAAAAAATTCGTCCCAGTTGGTGGTGCCGTTTCTGGTTTTTTTGGAGGCCTTTCTGGGCATCAAGGTGCTCTTCGATCTGCCGTATTAGCTAAGACAGGGCTTGATACGGGTTCCTTTGTTGGTACTACAGCTGTTTGCGCTATGATTGTTGATATATCCAGAATACTAGTTTACGGGTACACGTTTTTCGCCGATGATTTTTCAGCTATTTCAGAAGGTAATAGTATTAGTTTAGTTATTGTTGCAACTGTTGCAGCATTCCTTGGAACGTACTTGAGTTCCAGATTCTTGCAAAAGGTTACAATGAAAACAGTTAGGACCTTAGTAGGCGTCATGCTCATAGCGATCGGAATAAGTTTAGGAGCAGGACTTATTTAGCTGAGATCTATTGCGTGTCCCTTTTTAATTAATACTTAAGGTTTCCTTGCATTGATTCGATTGTCTCTTCAGCTTCATCTACCATTTCCATCAATATAGTTTTTGCGGGGCGTCGTTCTGATAACATACCACTTACTTGCCCAGAGGGATTTCCTACAAGATCCCAGCGGCCTATCTTTTTCGCCGCTTGCGTCATAGGTTCCATCAGTATTCCTTGAAGTGGCATTGGCAGCGCTGGCAAACCTGATTCTACCCAAGCATCTTTAACCAGATTATGGAATGATCTTTGTTGTTTTCCAGATGAGAATTTACTTGTCGTAAATTGTTCAGATCTTCCGGATAGGATTTGGTTTTGATGATCTTCAGGAATATTAGTTTCTTCGGATGCTAGGAAAGCGGTGCCTACCCATACTCCTTGCGCCCCGAGAGCGAGAGAAGCTGCAACATGTCTGCCTGATCCAATTCCTCCGGCTGCAAGAACTGGTTTTGGCGATATCGCTCGAACAATTTGAGGAACCAAAACAAATGTTGAAATATTACCAGTGTGGCCTCCAGCTTCAGTTCCCTGAGCAGTTATAATGTCGACATTGGCGGCTACCTGCCGTTCAGCATGTCTTACTGCTCCACACATTCCGATAAATTGCATACCCATTTGGTGGCCTCTTTCGGTAAACCACTCAGGTGGTTCACCAGTTGCTGCTGCGAAAACGGGGACTTTGTTATCGAGAACTACTTCGATTTTTCTTTTTAGAAGATCTGTAGACATTGGTTCCCCTTCGGAAACCTCTGCTTCTTCCAAGCCTTCTTGTTTTATGATCTCTTTCATCACTGCAACATGCCCAGGGTATTCTTTTAATATTTGTTCAAATACCTCTTTGTTACTAGTGGCAGTGACGTCTGCTCTCGTTGCTGGTAGTAGAAAATCAACGCCATAAGGTCGACCGTTAGTGAGTTTTTTTAGTTCTTTAATACCCTCATCCATCTCATCTAAGGTTCGGAAACTATCACCTAGTACACCTAGCCCTCCGGCGTTGGAAACAGCAGCTACTAATTTTATTGGAGTTGGGGCTGTTTCTTGAATACCTCCTACAGCCATTCCAGCTAGAAATATCGGATACTCCATCCCTAGCAAATCACATAGTGGGGTTCTCAATTTACTTGCCATTTCAACCAACCTCCTTCGGTTATTAGAAGTGTACTTAATTTACTAAGGGTTTCATTTTCTCGAGTGCTTCATGGGTTTCTGCTACTAATCGGTCCACAATGTCTTTTGCGGGCTTTCTTTCAGTAATCATTCCACCAGCTTGGCCGGCTGTTGCTGTGTCTAGGTCCATTATGCCTATTGACCTGGATGCCAGATAAACAGGCTCCATTAATATCCCTTGTAATGGCATCGGTAGAGGATCGAGCCCCGAAACAGCCCATGCATCTTTGATAGGGCTCTTATAGCTTCTAGATTGTTTGCCTGTCCTATATTTCGACAGTGAAAAATCAGGAGAGCTTCCTTTTATGATCTGTTCTTGGTGTTCTCGTGGGATTTCATTCTCTTCAGCAACTAAGAATGCGGATCCAATCCAAACTGCTTGTGCGCCCATTGCGAAGGATGCAGCAATTTGCCTGCCGTTTCCTATTCCACCAGCGGCTAAAACGGGCAAAGGAGCCGCTGCATCTACAACTTGGGGAACCAATGGGAAAGTAGCAATATTTCCGGTGTGTCCTCCACCTTCGGTTCCTTGAGCCACCATAAAATCAACATCGGCGTCTTTTTGTCGCTGTGCGTGTCGAACAGCTCCGACTACACCGCCTACTTTCATCCCTTGTGCTCTTGCTAGAGGTACAACCCAGGAAGGATCTCCTAAACCAGCTACGAAAACCGGAACCTTATGATCTAATACTACTTCGAATTCCTTTTTTAAAAGGTCTTGAGTCATTGCTTCCTCTTCGGAATCATCTAGGTCTATTTCGGGAAGATCGTATTCTTTAACTAGATCTTTTACAAAGGCAACATGTTTTGGATAGTCTCGCTCTAATCTTCCCCTAATTTCTGCCTTTGTTTCTGTTTTTGCTCCAGTCCCCATTGTGACTGGAAGTAGTAAATCGATTCCAAAAGGTCCTGAAGAGAGTTTCTTAAACTCTCTGATACACCAATCAATTGTGTCAGGTTTTCTGCTGCCACAGCCCATCACACCTAGTCCTCCTGCATTTGTGACAGCGGCGGCGAGTTTTGGTGGACTTGGCATAGCGTCATCCATTCCAAGAGACATACCGGCCATGACTATAGGATGTTCTATTTCGAACATGTCACATAAGGGTGTATGAATGCTAGACATTAGATCACCTCCATCATAATTATCAGTTTATCTTAATCTTCAATAGGCTGGTCATACATCTGTTTAAGGTCTCTCTTTAGCACTTTCCCTAGTGGGTTACGGGGAAGTGGCTCAGACGAGAAAACTATGGATTCTGGCCGTTTGAAACTTGCTAAGTTCTTCCGGGAGAATTCTATTAAGTCTGTTTCTGTAGTTTCTTGACCTTGTTTCAAAACAATTATAGCTCTAACTCTTTCTCCCCACGTTTCATCGGGTATTCCTATAATGGCTGCTTCATCAACCGATGCGTGAGACATTAGCAATTGTTCGACTTCTTCTGGGGAAATCATCTCTCCAGCTCGTTTTATGAAATCTTTTGCTCGTCCGGATAAGAATATATATCCTTCATCATCCTTATATCCTAAGTCGCCTGTAAAAAGCCATCCATTTTTTATTGTTTCTGATGTTGCATCCTCTTGTTGCCAGTAACCTTTCATCAATTGCGGCCCACTTGCGATTATTTCTCCTTGGTCTCCGGTTGGCACGTCTGCTCCATCTTCATCAACTATTCTAATCTCCACTCCAGGAAGAGGTTTCCCTATAGAACTCAAGCGCTCGAATTTCTTTTCTCTTTCTTCGTCTGACAAGCCTTTTACATTATGGTCTTCTGGCATTAATGCCGTAATAGTCGCTGAAGCCTCAGTCTGACCAAAAGCATTTATGAATTGCGTGTCTTCTAATTCAACTATTGCACGCTTTATTACTTCCTTGGGCATTGCGGCAGCCCCATAAGTTAGGACTTCTAGGCTGCTAAGGTCATAATTAGGCCGGTTAGGGTGTTCCAGTAACATTTTCAGCATAGTTGGAACCATCATCGCCCTAGAAACCTTTTCATTTTGAACTAGTTCCATCCACGATTCAGCTTCAAATTGTCTTTGAATTACCAACGTTCTCATACCGAATATAGCTGAAATGACTGCTTGCATACCAGCTACATGGTATAGGGGCACAGTAAGAATATTTTTTTCTACTTGTTCAGGGTCAACAGGCGTTACGTTGCTTAACGAATAACTACTGACTCCACCAAATGTTAGCATTACGCCCTTTGGCAAACCTGTTGTGCCGGCAGTGAACATTAATATCGTTGTGTCATCGTCATCAACTTCTGCATCCACATAGTCGCTGGATTGGCCATTTAATGCTTCTTCGTAGTCTTCCCAACCATCGCCGGTTCCTTCGAGAGAAACGAAGTGCTCGACTGTATTTAAAGTGCTTCTTAGATCATCTATTAGGCCGAGATACCGTGACCCAGCTATTACGACTTTGGATTCAGAGCTGTTTACCATGTGCTTTATTTCCTCAGCTCGTCCTCGGAAACTTAAAGGAACAAAAATGGCTCCTACCTTGGCGCAAGCAAAATACGCTTCAACCACTTCATTACAGTTTACCTGCATCAAGCCAACTCGGTCTCCAGCACCAACACCCCAAGAAGTCAATTTATTTGCTAATTGATTAGCTCTTGAGTTTAGCTGGTTGTAGGTGAAGCGCTTATCTTCAAATATGATTGCCTCTTTCTCAGGTGAGATTAAATTCGCAATCGACAAAAACTCCGCAGTATTCATTATCTATATACCCCTTCTTTATCCCATTATTATTTCTTGTTACCCACAATTAATATAATTGAGCAGCTATTCTATCATTTTTAAGGTAATTTTTTCGACGGTTATTTGTAAAAAATTGATTTGAAGCTATTTCTGCTGTGACATACCAATTGAAAATATCGATTCTGCCAATCTTTGTTCGATTAACAACCCGTCAGATAAATGGATGTCCACACCCCTTTTTATAGCTTGTTTAGCAAATTTTAGGGCCGTTGGAGGTTTATCAATAAGCTCAAAAATCAAATTTTTTGCAACCTCATTTAGTTGATTGTGTTCCGCCAAACGGTTGATAAGCCCCAGGTCCGAGGCTTGTTCTGCACTAAACCATTTGCTTGTTAGTAGTAATTCAAGAGCTTTTGGTTTTCCAATCAATCTGGGCAATGTTTGACTTCCTGTAGCAAAAGGCAGCATTGCTAAGGCCACTTCTGGCAAACGAAATTGTGTTTTAAAATCAGCGACTCTAAAATCACAGCACATTGCAAGTTCTAATCCAGAACCAATGGTGTATCCATGGAGTATAGCGACCGATGGTATAGGAAGTTTTTGCACTAAGTCCCAAACGTCTCTTAGGTATCTTGCTTCTCTTGCAACTACTCTAGACGGTGTTGACCCAAATTCAGTTAAATCTGCTCCTGAACAGAACCCCTTTTCCCCGTTACCCGATATGATGACTGCTTTTAGGCTGTCATCAATATGTATTGCTGTAAAAATAGAATGTAGGTCATCTCGCATTGCTACGTTGAAAGCGTTAATTTGTTCAGGTCTATTTAGATAAACATAAGCTATATTATCTTTAACTTCATAATAGGCCGCTGCATTTTCTGTCATCAAAGTATCTTTCGAGGTATAGGGTTATTCACCCTTATAGTTGGGTTTCCTTCTTTCGATAAAAGAATTAATACCCTCGGCCCGATCTTGGGTTGTTTGTAAAATCATTGTCAAATCGGTTTCTAAAGAGATTCCTTGGTCAAGAGTCATTTCTGTTCCTTTTAATACAACCTCTTTTGCATATCTTGCCGCTATCGCTCCCCCTTGCAATATTTGCTCTGCTAATTCAACTGCTTTTGGTAGCAAATCATTAGTTTCGGCTACTGAATTCAGTAGACCTATAGAAAGGGCCTCACTTGATTCAATCTCTTGGCAATTAAGAATTAACTCTAAGGATTGAGCTAAGCCAATAGTTCTTGATAATCGTTGTGTGCCTCCATCCCAAGGTATGATGCCTTGAGAGACTTGATCCATTTTAAATTTGGATCCCGTTGAACCCAATCGAATATCACTGGCAAGTGCTATCTCTAAACCTTGTCCATAGCAATGGCCACCCAATGCAGATATTACCGGGAACCTGAGTGAAGATATTGAATTTGCAACACGATACGTATCTATAACCTGCTGAACCTCTTTAATATTTGTAGTATTTTCCAATTCAGTAAATAGCATCGGATCGGTTCCTTGGCTAAAATCTGTATCTTTATCTGATGCAAGGATCATTACGTCACAAGTGTCTTCTTCACTAAGCTGCAAACAAACTTCCTTGATGCTCGATGCGATATTGGTATTAATAAGATTTTGAGGAGGGTTGTCCAAATAAATAATTGTTAGACGACCCTCTTCTTGAACCTTAATATTTTTATAGTTATTAGTAGTACCCATGCAAGCCAGATTATTGCTGCCAGACTATTTGGTCAAGTCATTCTTATGTAACAAGAATGTAACGTAATGGTAACCGATTGGTCATACTCTATATTTAGGATTATAGTTAAATTAGGTAGGTTTAGAGGATTATAGAACCAAGTTTGGTTGATATATATCCTGAGGAGGTAGATATGGATTCGGGTCACACAGCGTGGATGCTGACAGCGTCGGCATTAGTATTTTTCATGACGCCTGGTTTAGCTCTGTTTTATGGAGGCTTAGTTAGGGCGAAAAATTTAGTTAGCACAATAATGTATAGTTTCACAGCCATAGCTGTTGTAAGTATAGTGTGGGTTCTATGGGGCTATAGCTTAGCTTTTGGAGAGGGTAATAATTGGGTAGGTGATTTCTCCTACTTGGGTCTTAGAGGAATCGATATTGTACCTTCAGCTGATGCTGCTTACCCTCCTCTACTTGATGTAGTTTTCCAAATGATGTTCGCGATTATAACCCCCGCTCTTATAACGGGTGCGTTTGTTGAACGATTTAAATTTACTACATATTTAATATTTTTGGTTCTATGGGTAACAATTGTTTACGCTCCTATAACTCATTGGGTATGGGGCGGAGGATGGATTTCTGATCTAGGAGCATTGGACTTTGCTGGTGGAACAGTGATTCACATAAATGCGGGTATCGCGGCTGTAGCTGCAGCCCTTTTAGTTGGTAAGAGGAGAAACCCAGGAGCTCAATCGAATAACGTTCCCTTTGTGGTTTTGGGAGCCGCGATACTTTGGTTTGGTTGGTTCGGTTTCAACGCCGGTTCAGCATTGGCTGCGGATTATTTCGCTGTTAATGCTTTTCTTGTAACTAATGTGGCCGCTGCAACAGCTGCCATTACTTGGGGCTTAGTTTCTCAAATCAAAAATGGGAAGATGGGCGCCGTTGGTTTGGCGACCGGAGCTGTTGCTGGCCTTGTAGCGATTACGCCTGCAGCTGGTGCTGTCGGTGTTATGGGCGCAATTGCCATAGGTTTTGGAGCAGGAGTGATTTGCTTTTTTGCAGTTGAATTGATAAATGCAAGAGGATTAGATGACGCTCTTGATGTTTTTGCTGTTCATGGTGTAGGTGGAATCTGGGGCGCTTTGGCCACAGGTATTTTCACCGTCAGCGCCTTGACAGGTGTTCCAGGTGTCGTTGAAGGTAGTTTTGACCAGTTGATTATCCAAGCTCAGAGTGTTTTGGGTACCTTAGTATACTCTGGGATCGCGAGCTATGTAATTCTTCTTGTACTTGATAAAATACCAGGCCTGGGTCTTCGTGTTTCAGAATCAGAAGAAGATCAAGGACTTGATCTTTCTCTACATGGAGAACGCGCTATGGTGGAAGATGGCGCAGACTAAGCGTGCATTCGACAAATAAGAATTCAGGGTTAAATAGATTGGAGGATATATGCTAAGCATAGAAGCAATTGTTAAGCCGGAAAGAGTGAACCAAGTGTCCGCTGCTTTGCTAGAAGCAGGTTGTAAGGGATTTTACTATCTCAATGTAACAGGTCAAGGAGGTCAAGGTGGAGTTGAAGTCCTAGTAGGCAGAGGAGGTACGACTGCAGGGCGGTCGGCGGTTCCCAAGACACTTATTAGAACTGTTGTCGATGATTCAATGGAAACAGCTGTGGTTCAGGCTATTTTAGATGCCGCCCGAAGCCCTGGTGAAGGTGAAATCGGAGATGGCAAAATTTTTGTCTCTGAGGTCAAAGAGGCTATACGTGTTCGTACCGGTGAAACAGGGGCTGATGCCATATAGATTTTGTTAAAGGGTTGTATTTGAGAGTTGAATCACTTTTGACGTGATGTCGTCTCACAGATATAGTTTCTAGTAGTTTAAGGTTAGTTCGGGTGTTTTTGTGCGAGGAGGCGATATGTCTAATCCAGTAGAACCTTTTCAGAGAGTTGATGTTACCGCTGCCAAAGAACTCATAGACGGTGGTAATATTCATTTGATCGATGTTAGGGAACAAAATGAGTGGGACGAAGGGTATATTGATGGAGCAGTGCTAATATCAGTAAATGATATTGTAAGCATGAGCCGTGTGGATGAGATACCGAAAGAGGGCCCTATCCTATTTTATTGTGCTGGAGGTGTTCGCTCTGCGCTCGCTGCTGAACTAGCGGCTTCCGTGGGGATAGAAGGTCCTTTGTATAATATGGAAGGCGGAATCGAAGAGTGGAGGAAAGCTGACTTTCCGGTAAGCTTAGATTAATAAAATTATTAATATTAAAACTTATTGATCCTTAATTTACCTCATCAGGTTTTGTTACATGGCGGATATTGAAGAAATATTTTCGGAAGTTGTAGAAGCATTGTCTTCTCCTGGATTTTTTGACAGCGAATTTCCACATACCGAAATTATTGATACGCATGTATCTAAGGTTTTCTTAACGGGCATCCATGTGTTCAAACTTAAAAAACCTGTTGATTATGGTTTCCTAAATTTTAGCTCTCTTGCTCAAAGACGTGACGCATGTGTTAGGGAAGTTGAACTGAATCGTAGGACTACAGAAGGAATATACATTGGAGTCGTTTCGGTCATTTTTTCTGAAGGAACCTATAAGTTATCAAATATTGATGATCCGAGCGCTGTCGAATATCTCGTCCATATGAAAAGATTACCCCAAGAGTCAATGTTGGACGAACGTCTAAAGAACGGAACTTTTACCGATAGTATGGCAGATGATCTGGGTGCAAAAATAGCAGATTTTCATCTGAGCGCAAAAACTGGACAGCATATTAGCAATGTTGCCGGTTATGAAGGAATGAAAACAAACGTAGAAGAAAATTTTTCCCAGCTTATTCCATACATTGGTAATACTCTGAGTAGAGGAGTATATGATGAAATATCAGAATACGCTCGTGCCTTTATGGAAAAGAGGAAAAGGTTATTTACTCAGAGGGCAACTGATCAATTCACCCGGGATGTCCATGGTGATCTTCGAACAGAACAAATTTCGATTACCGATGATGGCGTTATTTCTATTTTAGATTGTATTGAATTCAACGATAGAATGAGATGGATTGACACTGCTGCTGATTTAGCTTTTATCCTTATGGACTTAGAGCACAAAGATAACAAGTATTTAGCTGATATTTTACTCGGATCATATTTTCAGAAAGCATTGGACTCTAACATAGCTGAGCTTCTGAATTTTTATAAATGTTACCGAGCAGTTGTAAGAGGGAAAATCGAAAGTTTTCGCGTAGATGATCAGTCTATGACTAAAAGCGAAATTGAAGAAATAAGCGTTCGTGCTAGAAGTTATTTTGAACTAGCGCGCCAATATGCCCACGATCGAGTAGAGCAAGAGATTATTTTAATAGGGGGACTCATGGGAACCGGTAAAACGACTCTCGCTGATCTTGTATCCAAAGATATGGGTTATGTTCGGATATCAACAGATGAAGTTAGAAAGAATCAACTTGGGCTATCGCCTGAAACTCGTAAATATGATAACTATGGTGAAGGAATATATGATACCGCAACCAATAAAGCTACTTATGAAACGCTTTATTCAATCGCCTCTGATAACTTGAAGAAAGGGCACTCGATAGTGGTCGATGCTTCCTTTTCTGATAAGGGTGAACGACAACGCTTTTACTCTCTTGGCGAAGCACTGAATTTACCAACGAAATTTGTTTTATGTGTGGCTCCCGACCAAGTTATAAAAAGACGGCTACTCGATAGAGAGAAGTTGGGTGTAGGAGCATCTGACGGAAGATTCGACATATATGAACAGCAGAAAAAGAATTATGATGACTTTGATCGATCGACAGAACAGTATATTGAGATTGACACGAATCACGAAAAAAGTCACACTTTCTACAAATTATTCTCAATGTTGGACGACCACAGTTTTTGATTGTCGAGCGATACAATTAATATTGATTATTAGTATTTTTCACAAAGTACAGTAAGGAGCATAGATGCAGTTAGGACCCACTGAGTATGATATTTCGGACATTGATTTGGCTGATAAAGGGGTAAATAGAATTGAATGGGCTGGGCGTGATATGCCTGTTCTCAATCTAATCAACGAGCGTTTTAAAAAAGAAAAACCGCTCGAAGGACAAAAAATAGCGGCATGTCTACATGTTACGTCTGAAACTGCTAACCTTGCTATCGCTTTACATAATGGTGGTGCAGAAGTGTCTTTGTGTGCATCAAATCCGATATCCACTCAAGATGATGTAGCGGCAGCGTTGGTCAAAAAATATAATATTCCAGTCTTTGCGAAAAATGGTGAAGATACAGATACTTATTACCAACATTTAAATAGAGCGTTGGATATCAATCCTACGATTACAATGGACGACGGTGCTGACTTGGTTGCATTAGTTCACAGTGAACGGCCAGATCTAGTCGCAAATATACTAGGAGGCAGCGAAGAAACCACAACTGGTATTATCAGGTTAAAGAGCTTGTCAAAGGAAGGTAAATTACAATATCCAGTAATTGCCGTCAATGACGCAGATACCAAGCACCTTTTTGATAATCGTTATGGAACAGGTCAGAGTGTTTTAGATGGTATCACTCGCGCTACCAATATCTTATGGGCTGGTAAAACCGTTGTTGTCGTTGGGTATGGTTGGTGCGGGCGTGGTGTTGCAATGAGATCCAAAGGAATAGGAGCTCGAGTAATAGTAACTGAATTTGATCCAGTACGAGCTTTGGAAGCATATATGGACGGGCATACAGTTATGAGTTTGGTAGATGCCGCACCTGTTGCCGATGTTTTGATAACCGTAACAGGTGATATTAACGCTATTGGTAAGGACCACTTACCCAAGGTGAAAGATGGTGCTATTCTAGCGAATGCTGGCCATTTTAACGTTGAGATTGATATACCGGCGATAAAACAAGACAGTGTTTCTGTTCGAGCTATTAGAGACTATGTTGAAGAGTACACGATGAAAGATGGGAGAAAACTGTTTCTATTAGCAGAAGGAAGGTTAATTAATCTTGCTGCTGCAGAGGGTCATCCCTCTGCTGTGATGGACTTATCTTTTGCGGACCAAGCTTTAGCCGCAGAATTCTTATCGAAGACTCCTCCAACCGATCCAATTGTGTTTGATTTGCCTCAATCTTTAGATCAGGAAGTTGCTCGGTTAAAATTGGAGTCTGAAGGGATTTTTATAGATAGCCCAACAGAGGAACAAAAGCGGTATTTGAGCAGCTGGGATATTGGAACCTAAATATAAACAATTGAGGGTATTAAATTGAGTTCAGGTGAAGAGAAACAAATTCCCATACGTGATTTTGTATCGGCAGAAGAAGAAGCACTTTACGGGGGATGTTACGCTTGTGGGCCAAGAAATTCAGAGGGTCTAAGACTAGAATTTTATATGTCAGGTGATAATAAGGAAAAAGTAGAAGCTATTTTTACTCCTCGCGATAACCTACAGGGGTGGCCTGAAGCATTACATGGAGGTATAGTTGCTACTTTGCTAGACGAAGCCGCGGCTTACGTCGCTTATGTTCAGAATGTCCATGCGGTTACGGCCAGGCTCAATGTTAAATTAAAGCAGCCAGTTAGCTTGTCAGAGCCAGTCAAAGTGATTGGTAGCTTACAGAGTAGAAAACGAAAAATTATGGACGTAGAAACACAACTAGTATCTTTGGAAGGTGACGAATTAGCAATAGGTTCAGTTACTCTAATGATATTACCTGAACATCAAAAGGTTCAATATGGCATCGCCAATAATAATAACTAAATTATGGATATTCTAAATATGGAGCAGCAGCTATGACCAGTATTCAAAATGGTACTAGTTCTCACTTGGAGACAGCAGAATCGGTGACCGAGGGTCACCCGGATAAGCTTTGTGATCAAATTTCCGATGCTATTTTAGACGCTATTCTTGATCAAGATCCTCTTGGTAGAGTGGCTTGCGAAACGGTAACAACAACAGGCCTTATAGTGGTATTAGGTGAAATAACTACAAATTGCTATGTGGATATACCTGAAATAGTTCGGAATACTGTTAGGGATGTGGGTTACGTTGATAATGAATATGGTTTTGACTATAAGACATGTGGTGTAATGGTCGCTATCACCGAGCAATCGCCAGATATTGCTGCTGGTGTAGATACCGCTATAGAGGTTAGAGAGTCTACTGATAGTGGTGTCATAGATACGATTGGAGCAGGGGATCAAGGCATTATGGTAGGTTATGCCTGTAATGAGACCACTGACTTAATGCCATTACCAATATCTTTAGCCCACCAGTTAACAAGAAATCTAGCTGAGCTACGAAAAAGCAAGGAGCTGCCATATTTAAGACCTGATGGAAAATCTCAGGTAGTAGTTGAATATGAAGGCGGAAATCCGATAAGAGTGGATAGCATAACGATCGCTGCTCAGCATGACCCTGATGTCCCACGGGAAAAAATTGAAACAGATTTGCGTAAACTATTGGTACCAAAGGTAATTCCTACTGAATTACTGGATAGCGATACTCGATATTACATAAATGTATCAGGTAGGTTTGTAGTTGGCGGACCCATGGGTGATGCTGGCTTGACTGGAAGAAAAATAATAGTTGACTCTTATGGCCCGGGATATAACCATGGGGGAGGAGCTTTTTCCGGTAAAGACCCTACGAAAGTGGATAGGTCAGGGGCATATGCCGCGCGATATGTCGCAAAAAATATCGTATCTGCAGGCCTTGCCGATAAGTGCGAAGTGAAGATCGCTTATGTTATTGGAATGAGTACTCCAGTATCCGTTGATATAGAGACTTATGGTACGGAGACTGTTTCTACTGATCAGATCAAAAGACTTGTTAAAGAAAATTTTGATCTTCGCCCTGGGGCAATTATTAGGGATTTAGATTTGCAGCGGCCTATATATAAACCATTGGCTGCATATGGTCATTTTGGTAGAAGTGATTTAAGCGTTCCATGGGAGAAAATCGATAAAGCTGATATTTTGCGCGACCAAGCGGTCAATGACTTATAAATTGCATAGCACACGAGTTTTTTTAGAGGATTGTATATGGGACATTTAACAGCTGTTGTTCTTGCAGGGGGGAGAGGTACGCGGTTAAGACCTTTGACCGATAAGTTAGCGAAACCGATGTTACCAGTTTTGAACAGGCCTTTCCTAGAATACACTCTGTTAGCATTAGCCCACGCAGGTGTCGAACGAACTTTTCTTGCTTTGGGGTACCAACCTGACCCCATAATTGAACATTTTGGTATCGGTGAAAATGTTGGTATGCATCTTGAATATTATATAGAAGATGAACCATTAGGGACATCTGGCGCTGTCCGATCTTTGTTGCCTGAATTAGACGAAACCTTTTTGGTATTAAATGGTGACGTTACAACTCAAATGGATTACAAAACCATGATTGATCGGCATGTTGAAAATCGAGAATATGGCACTATAGCCGTACACCAAGTGGAAGACCCTTCTGCTTATGGATTGGTTGTGACGGATGGCGAAGGTTTTGTGACTCAATTTATTGAGAAACCCAAAGGGCCAAATTTCAAATCAGATTTAATCAATTCTGGAGTTTATGTACTAGAACCGGAAATTCTGAGATTTGTCCCAGAAGGATTTTCGATGTTTGAAACTGATTTATTCCCCAAAGTGCTGGTTTCTGGAGTACAGCTAAACACTCATAAATGGTCCGGTTATTTTAACGATATGGGTACTACAGAAAATTATCTAACCTTGCATAAAGATTTACTGAATGGACAGGCGCCCTACGTAGCTTCAGCTTCGCCACTTAAGGGACTTAATACTCAAGTTGATCCTAGTGCAAAATTAGAAGGATCGATAATATTAGGAGATGAGGCAAGGATAGAAGCAAATGTTAAGTTAGTTGGCCCTCTATCCCTAGGTGCAGGATGTATTGTGAGGCAAAACTCTGTTTTAGAAAGTTCAGTTTTGTGGGATAACGTTGATGTGGGTCCAGGGTCAACTGTGAAAAACAGTGTCATTGGAGCTGATGTTTCTCTAGATGCTAATTCTTCGATCTCGGACGAAATATTGGTTAGTAACTCCTAATTCCATAAGTATGAAAATTTAGTGATTTGGTAACCAAATATTTGATGGAGTACTATTAATTATATCGAGTAATTTTGCGTGAGTTCTTGGCCCTGCAGCTATCAATCCGCCTATCAAAGTATTTTTATTATTAAAGGTTATTTTGTTGCCTTTCAAATCTGACACTACCCCTCCTGAGTTTTCTACAAGACAGGCCCCAGCAGCAATATCCCATTCATTTTTTGGTTCTAAGCTAACAGTTGCGTCTGCTATACCCGCTGCAACTAATCCTAATCTATATGCTATCGATCCAACTGTGCTTATCTTAAATTCTGAATTTTGGTATCTATCCCAAGTACCCCAGCGGATTTCCCCACGTGATGTTAAAACAACAACATCTGAAAGGTTCTTTTTATCGGTTACAGATACTGGGTCTCCGTTGAGTTCTACAGAGCCATTTTCATTCAAGTTAAACAATTGATTTGCCCAAGGATTTAGCATGCCACCTTCTATAATATTCCCGTTTTGGGAGATGGCAACGGATATGGCCCATTCGGGTACACCTTTGATAAATTGGTGTGTGCCATCGATTGGATCAATAATCCATACATTTTCTCTCGATAGTCTCGACAAATCATCGGTTGATTCTTCGGATAACCATCCTTCTTCTTCGTCAAACAGTTCATCGTATAGTAACTCATTGAGTTTATGATCCATTTCCGTAACCGGCCCATCGCCTTTGTGTTTGACGTACATTGAACTATTTTCAAGATCAGACACTAATGATCCTGCTTTTTGTAGGGCTATTTGAATCCGTTTATTGTAATTTTGGTTGCTCATCACCCATAACCTATATGATATTTTATTGAATTACTAACGTAATTCTGTATTTTATGTGTTTCCTTAGTTTATCTTCATGATGGGCCTTAGGGATTTTATGTGTAACCTTGACTTATCTTTTCTTATTATACAGAATGAGTAGTATAGGTTACATTAAGGAGAAGTGTTATGAGAATAGAAAATGCTGTGCCTACAATTATTCTGGTTTGTGGTTTAGTTCAAATTACTTTGGGCATAAGTTTCTTTCTAGATTACGAAACATTAATGGGTCTTAGTTTGTCTGGAGTCACAGCCACCACGTTAAGCTTTATGATTGTTGGAATCCTTTATTCCAGAAGTAAAAACAAAGGGGAAGTATTTGATGAACGCTTCCGAACACAATGGGTCTCCATTATAGGATTGTGTTATGTCATAACCAATATTGGAATTGCCCTTTTAATTAGTTCAGTTTTCTACGACGTTGGGTCTGTCAAGAGCATCGATGTCCTGACTGACGATATTGTGGGATTCTTGTTCCTTGGGTGGGGAATACCTTTGGTTCTGTTTGCATTGACTGAATTTACTGAGGGGAGGAAAGTCTAACATGGGAAAGAACCACAAAGAATTAAACAACCAAATAGAAGAACGTCGAAGGGCGTCAGGTCTTACCCAATCAGAGCTTGCTGAAAAAGTTGGAGTTTCTAGAAAGAGTATAAATTCGATTGAAAATGGAGTTTACATTCCTACTACAGTACTATCACTAAAAATATCAAAGGCATTGAATTGCTCTGTTCATGACTTATTTCAATTGCCTTAGACATTAGAAATGAATGGAAATTTAACGTACGAGGTGGTTCTTTTTATTATTTAGATAGTCTACTAGAACATATTCGCCTAGCTTGTCCGGTTGTGTAAAAAATGCTCTACCTCGATTTAATTTAGTCATCTGTCTAACAAAATTTACCAAGTAATAAGCCATCTCCAACATAAACACATTAATTACTATTCCTTCTCCAGTACATTTTTTTACTTCGCGCAAAGTCATATCTAATGTTCGTGGGCTTGGGGGGTAAGAGAAGTAAGGAGCTCCTCCTTCAAAATGCGCCGTTGGCTCACCATCAGTTACCATTAATACTTGCCGGGTTCCGGTTCTATGTTTGTTGAGTAATTTCCTTGATAACATTAGAGCGTGTTGCATGTTGGTACCAGGCGAGTATCCTCCCCAGGTTGCTTTTACTAACTCTTGGCCCTTTAGCTCCCAAGCATAATCAGCAAATCCCACCACATATAGATTGTCTCGAGGAAATTGCATTTTAATCAAAGTATGTAATGCAAGAGCCATCTTTTTTGCGGCTTCAAAACTGCCACTTATTGCCATCGATCTACTTTGGTCTAAAAGAATTACTGTACTGGCTTGTGTCAATTGTTCTTCTTGGTAAACCTCAAAATCATCGGGCTGTATCGATACAGGAACTCCAGAACCATTTCTTAGAATAGCGTTCTTCACGGTTCGTACCATATGGACGTTAAACTGATCTCCGAATTCGTAATTCTTCGTATTTTCTTCCGAGTGTTCCCCCATAAGACCTATTTTATGTGTTTCGTGAGAGCCGATGCTGGCATTTCTAAGTTTTGAAAAAATATCACGTAAAGCTTTTTCCCCAATTTTTCTTATCCCTTTTGGTGTAAGTTCTAGTTTTTCACCGTTTTGCTTTATATAACCCGATTCCTCTAGTTCTTTTTGTAGATCTTTAAGCTGTTCAAAGTCTTTTCTTGTAGATTCACCCAAAAGCTCAGAAAGCCTTTCTTCATTAACGGCGTCTAAATCTCCATTTCTTTGAGCTGCTTCCAACTGAACTTGGCTTTCCTCAATCCGTTGGAGTTCTTCCATAATTTTCATTGCCTCTTCGAGAGAGAGAGATTCTTCACCAGAAAACGGATAATTCTGATTTCCCATTAATTCGGGTTTTAGTTCATTCATAAGTTGGGAAAAATCAGAAAGTTCTTGAGATAATTCTGGGTCTCCCATTGCTGCATCAAGGGCTTCTTGCAATTCTTTTGCCATTTCAGGCGAAAGATTGTTCATTAGAGATTGCATTTCTGACATTTGGTTAGCCATATTCTCAAGTAGTTCATCTAAATTTTCTGGTGGGTCATCTCCAAATCTATCGCCCCATTTTTCCATGAATTCCTCAAATTTATGGGCTTCTCCGGTTCGCTTCATGTCACGCAGCATATCGTTCAAATCGCTTAACATGTCTTTAGTATTTTCTATATCTTGCTGCGACGTATTTTTTAGTTGGTCCATCATATTATTAGTGAATGATTTCATCGCTTGTTCTTTTAAAGACTCGAGAAGTTCGTTAAATTTCTCTCTTGCATCATCGTCCATAAAATCGTAGTCAGTTAATTCCTTTATGGTTCCACTTGGGTCTTCGGGTAAACCGTTTAGGAAATCTAATTTTTTGTTTGCAATAGTCTCTAGTGCGGATGCTGATGATGGGTCTACGTTTTCTGGGCTTTTGTTATAATCCGGTTGATTCTTTGCTGTTGTAGAATTTTCTTGAGCATTACCAATATTTTCTGAATGCGCTTTGGATATTTGATTATCTAGGTCTTTCAAAAATTCCGTGAGTTCTTTTTCAGCGGATTCTATTGGATCGCTATTATTGTCTTGTGGGTCATTAGTTGAGTTTGGTAATTGAGTTTCGTCGGATTTTATATTTTGGTCTTTAGGCTCTCCACCCATGTCAGAATCTAATGCAGCTTTTGCTTCCTCAAGCCTTGATTCTAGAGTTGATTCTTCAAGGTCTTTAATTTCTTTAAGTTTTTCCCGTATTCCGTTCATTACAGAATTAAGGTCATATTTATCAAGGACGTCTTTGCGCTTTTCTCGAAGCGTTTCCAGCATGCTTCTGAGGCCTTCAATTTTAGTTCCGTCGGGAGTTTCAAATCCTTTTTGATTCAATCGTCGCAAAGAAGTTTTCACGTCACCGTGCTTACTAAGATCGTCACTCAAAGAATCCATTAAATCATCCACAGAGGGTGGAAAAGGTTCCTGTGAGTCGTCCCAGCGTCCGTAACGGTATATAGCCATTAAACCTTCTTTACTTAATATATCTGGTCAAATCCGGTGTAATCAGTGTGAATATTATTGGCGCTTCCAGTCATGATACGCTGATCAATTGACTCTCGCAACGTTAAATCTTTTCACTTTTTTATTAGTTAAATTTCTAGATTCTAGTTCATTTCAGTGTTATACTTCGTCCATTGTCTCGGTGACTCTAGCGAGGTTGAACCACCCGTTCCCATCCCGAACACGGAAGTGAAACATCTCAGCGCCGACGATACTGGAGGAGCAATCCTCTGTGGAAAATAGGTCGCCGCCGGGGCTTTTTTTATTTCCCAAAAATGCTTAACTGAAGTGGGGAAAACATGGATACACCAAATGAACCCCCCTACGTATTCTTAGCTGGCAATATCTGCTTACTGATAGATCGTAAGGACCGACGATATCTAATAACCTTGAAGAGTGGAGACCAGTTCCATAGTCATTCTGGTTTTATAAACCACGATGACATAGTTGGTGTTACCGATGGAACAAACATTAAATCATCGGGAGGATCGAATTTTTTAGCATTTAGACCAACCTTGGCTGAATATTCTGTGATGATGGAGAGAGGGCCAACCCCTATATATCCTAAAGATATCGGTGCGATCTTATCATATGGCGATATTTATCCGGGTTGTAAGGTCGTTGAAGCAGGAACGGGTTCGGGTTCATTGACAATGGCTTTGTTACAGGCGGTTGGTGGTAAAGGTCATGTTTTCTCTTACGAGATCAGGGAGGATTTTCTAGAGATTGCTCAAAGTAATATACTTAGATTTGCTCGCCTTGAATCCGAACAATTAACGCTTGAGAACAGAGATATATACGAGGGAATTGATGAACAAGATGTTGACAGAATTGTATTAGATTTAGCAGAGCCGTGGAAGGTGATTCCCCATGCAGAAATCTCTTTAAGACCGGGAGGGATTCTAATAATTTACGTTCCTACTACCCTACAACTTCATAGGGTTTGGGAGAATTTAGCAGCTTGTGCTGGGTTTGGTTTGATAGAACAAATTGAATTAATTGAAAGACCATGGGATGCTGCGAAAAATAGTTTGCGTCCCAGCCATAGAATGGTTGGGCATACAGGGTTTATTACAACTGCAAGGCGAATTTCACAGGGATAACGTTTTCTTTAAGTAAATTTTTGAATTGCTTTCGATAACCTTGATATACCTTCAGGTATATTTTCTGTGGAAACTTCGCTAAATGCCAGGCGAATTCCTTGTGAAGGTGTATTTGATTCAACATTAAATCTAAAACCAGGTGCGAATGCAATTCCAGAATTTCTAGCTTCTTCCAATAGGAGTTTTACATCGATGTTGTCGTTAGCGGTAAGCCAGAAGAAGAACCCTCCTTCTGGAGTGTTCCATGATACGATTCCATGTAACATTTCATTTAAAACTCGGTCAAATGTGTCCCTTTTATTTCTGTAGACATTTTTCATTTTGTTTATGTGTGGGTCAAGAAATCCATCCTCAATAAACTGAGCTACTATGTTTGATGTCGTTACACTTGATCCCATATCAGTTCGCGACCAAGTAGATGAATGAACAATTGGGGGTGCCCCCGTTAGCCAGCCTAGTCGTAATCCAGGTCCTATGATTTTTGAGAAAGTGCTCATTTGGACAACTGAATCTGGACCGAGTGAAAAAAGGCTAGGTAGACTAGGACCATCTAAAACTAATTCAGAATATGCAGTATCTTCCACTATAAATGTACCGTATTCCTTTGCTAAACCTACGATTTTTTTTCTGGTGTTAAGATCCATTCTAATCCCTGTGGGGTTTTGAAAATCAGGCGTAAGGTAAATAAATTTCGCTGTTACCCCTTCCTCTTTAAGGTCTTCCAACCTGTTTTCTAAACTGGAGGTATCGAAACCATCTTTCTCTATATTTATTGGAAAAATTTGCGCACCATGTGATCTCATGGTCCATAGCGAGCCTGTAAAAGTAGGGGTTTCTGATAAGACTACATCCCCCTCGTCTATAAAGGCTGCACATATTATGTCTAATGCTTGCGATGAGCCATTGGTAAGCACAACGTTTTCAGGAGATAATTGGACCTCTTGAATATCAGTAATGCGTTCTGCGATTAGCGAACGCAATCTTATGTCACCAGCGCTTCCAGCGTATTGTAACGAATCCACCCCTCGATTTGAAAAAGTCTTTTTTGCAGCAACACTTAATTCCTCTAGAGGCAATGTCGCTGGATCTGGGATACCTCCGGTAAAGGATATCAACCCTTCTGGAGGAGGCGTGACGGTACTCCAAGGGTGCTCTAGGTTTCCGCGCCGAGAAACTAAGTGAGCGAAATCATTATTATTGTCCATGATATCCCTTTCTTAAACTATCAATCTGGGATGTTTCTTATCACTCAGTGGTTGCATATCATTTTCCTTGAATAGTTGGTATTATCCTCTCTATGGTCCTATGGGCGCAACCTTTGGAGGGTCCTATAAGTGTCAATAGTCAAATTTGATAATTTAACGAAGTATTACGGCCCCGTTCTTGCAGTGGATAATGTTTCGCTAGAAATAGCGCCGGGCGAAATTTTTGGTTATTTAGGACCTAATGGCTCTGGAAAAACTACAACTATCAGATGCATGATGGATTTTATTAGACCGTCCTCTGGAGTTATTACCGTTGAAGGGAAAAACTCCATGACGCAGTCTCAATTTACCCGATCTCAAATTGGTTATGTTCCTAGCGACCCGGTTTTTTATGATCGGTCAACAGGTGACCAGGTACTGAATTTTGTCGATAGTATTTATAATGTCGACTCAAGTAGTTTCAGGATGGAATTATCTGAGAGACTCGATTGCGATTTATCCAGGAAAATTTCCACTCTTTCTAGAGGCAACCGTCAAAAAATCGCGCTAATAAGAGCATTGATGCTCAAACCATCTGTCCTTGTGTTAGATGAGCCTACCTCTGGATTAGATCCGTTGATGCAACTGGAATTTAATGCAATCATCAAGGAGCTGAGAGAGAATGGAACCACTGTTTTTCTATCGTCTCATGTGCTTTCTGAGGTTGAAGAATTATGCGATCGGGTCGGTATTCTTAATGTTGGTCGATTAGTGGCTCTTGAAACAATGACTGATATCAAAAATAGAGCTATGCGCCAGATAGAGATCGAATTCGAGGTAGCTCCTTCAGAAAAAGAATTTAGTGATATAGATGGCCTAGAAAATATTGCACTTACTGATCGGATTTTGACTGCTAATATACTGGGCGATTTTAATGGAATTATTAAAGCCGTCTCAAAATATTCAGTTCTCAATATCGTTACTACAGAACCAAATTTGGATGACATTTTCCTTGAATATTACCAAGATGTGGGGGATTAGATGCTCATTAAATTAATCAAATACGATTTTATCAGAGAATCACGCAATTTATTATTCTGGTCATTAGGGATTGTTTCTATAACTCTCTTACTGTGTTTGTTCTATCCAACTATAAAGGACCAGGGTGCGCTAATGGATGAATATATGGCCGCATTCCCCCAGGAGATGATCGCTTTTTTGGGTGACCTAGGTGGTGGTCTTTCTAGCGCGAGCGGTTATTTATCCCTTGAACTATTCGGAATTATGGCTCCAGCAATATTTGTTGTATATGGCTGCAGACTCGCAGTTGGGTCTATAGCTGGAGAAGAATATAGTCGGACAATAGAATTGATGTTATCTCTACCAATAAAAAGAGAGATATTTGTTTTCGCAAGATTTATTGGTATAGCTATGAATTTGCTTTTACTAACTTTAGGTTTTGTTGTTACGCTCATTATCTCTGCGGCATTGTTTGATATGGATATATCTCCGTTTATCTTATTTCAAAACGGTTTGAACGTTTGGATGCTCGCCTTGTCTCTGAGTGCTTTAACGTTTTTTGTTGGTAGTGCCTGGGGAACAAGAGGCGTCGCGTATGCCGTTGGTTTCGGAGCATTTTTTGTAGGTTATTTGATTAGTTCATTAGCTGGATTCGTTGAGTGGTTGGGACAAGTCAAATACCTATCTTTTTTCTATTATTACAACGGGTACTATACGGCCGCTGATTTGAATTCGCTAATTGATGGGATTCTTTTGACCCCTTGGCTCGTAATGGGTTCTAGTATCGTCATTTTTCTTGTTTTAGCTATTTTGATGTTACCTAGGAGAGATATCCATTGATTAATATTTGGATAACAAAAGGACAATATGGCTACATCAAAGACTAAAAAAGTGTTCCATGGTTGGTGGATGGTTGGTTCCGGCTTTCTGTTGATGATGTACACAACTGGTGTTGGCTTTTTCGGGTTTACTGCTTTTGTTAATCCGATATCTGAAGCCGTCGCGGGCGGCAGTAAAGCATTGATAGCTGGTGCTGTTTCAATACAAAGGGCTGAAGCTGGTTTAATGAGCCCATTCATTGGGATTCTTGTAGATAAAGTTAACCCTAAGGTACTTTTAGTTCTTGGATTCTTAATTGGAGGCAGCGGCTTCATTGGCCTCTCTTTCATACAGAATCTTCTTCAATTTTATGTCGCATTTTTTGTGGTTGCGTTGGGCTTAGGAGCTGGGTCATTTTTAGTAGTTAGCACAGCGGTTTCCAATTGGTTTATAAAAAAACGAGGTCGTGCTTTGGGGATGTTATTTTTGGGTCCGTCCTTTGCCGGAATCATCGTTGCTGCAATTGTTTGGGGTGTAGAGGCAATCGGATGGCGAGAAACTCTATTCATAATTGGAGTGGGTATGTGGGTTTTTTGTATACCCGTTTCATTAGTCATGAAGACAAAACCGGAAGATCATGGCCTTCTCCCAGATGGTGAAATGATTTTACCTGGAGCTCCTCCTCAGGACCAGAGCGATATTGGAGAAAATATTCCTGGAACATTCAAACAGGTTTTGTGGTCTCTAGCTTACTGGCAATACGTTTGGATTCTAGGTTTACAACAGTTGGGCTTCTCCGCTCTAGTGATTTTTCAAATTCCTGCTTTAGAAACTTTTGGGCTAACCACTGCAATGGCAGGTCTAGTTGTTTTGGCATGGGGCCTTGGCGGAATCCCAGGGAGGATAGGGGCTGGATTTTTGTCTGATGTTGTAGATAAACGCCTAGTACTAGCGGGAGCATTCGTTTTGCAGATTATTGGTAGCATATTTTTTCTAACTACTACTAATTTTTATTGGGCATTAGGGTATAGTTTTTTCCATGGTGCTGGTTGGGGTGGTACCACGCCCGCTAGACTATCTTTGCAGGGAGAATATTGGGGGAGAGGGGTTTTTGGTCGGCTCATGGGTATGCAAATGGGGATTTCAGCAATTGGTGGCATTATTTCTCCGATATTTGTTGGATGGATGTATGACCAAACTGGCGATTATCATCTTCCGTTGATAATTGTTTTATTCCCGATGATCATTTCAGTGTTCCTCATCCTTTCAATGAAAAAACCTAATTTCACTGAGTCAGGCATGTAAATAGACAGAGACTTTCCGAAGGATGAGCGCTCATGGTTGCTAGAAACATTTCAGATGAACAAAGGTATTTTTTCCATGGAGACTTGGATGCCTTTTTTGCTTCTGTTGAGCAACTAGACAATCCCCAACTAAGAGGGAAACCGGTGGTCGTTGGTGGATCACCCGATAAAAGAGGGGTGGTAGCGGCCGCATCTTACGAGGCCAGAAAACTTGGTGCTCGTTCTGCAATGCCTATGCGTTCTGCTATGAAACTGAGCAATAAGATTATACGGGTTGAATCAAGGTTTGAAAGATACAGAGAATTGTCCACGCAGATAATGGATTGTTTTCGCCTGATCTCTAATGACGTTGAGCCTTTATCCTTAGATGAGGCATACGTTGATGTATCCAATAAAAGTCTTTGGACTCAAAAGACTAAGGCTGCCTCTGATCTAAAAAGAAAAGTTCTAGGAGTGACGGGGCTCAATATTACTATAGGTGGTGGCTCGAATAAAAGTGTAGCGAAAATAGCCTCACAGGTAGCTAAACCCAACGGTATTCTTCTTGTGCCCGTTGGAGATGAAATTAAATTTATGGGGCCCTTGACTATTGATTTAATTTCGGGCGTTGGGCCTGTGACTCAGTCGATATTGTCAGATAAAGGGATACATACTATTGCTCAACTTGCTTCAGCAAACCGAGATTGGTTATTCTCTAAGTTTGGGAAGAGGGGAATTCAATTACAGAAAATTGCTTTAGGTGTAGATGACAGAAGAATTGAAACAAGTAGGGATCGAAAATCAATTAGTGCGGAGACGACTATGGATAGTGATACCGATGATCCAGAGGAGCTCATGAATATTCTAGGAGGACTCGTTTCAGATGTAGTAGGGAAATTGAATGCAAAGGACTTATTTACGAAAACCATAAAGATCAAATTTCGTTTGGCAGACTTTAGTACCTTCACTAGGCAAATATCATTCGATCAGCCGACCAATGAGGTCTCGATTATTTACGAGCAGGCGAGGAGTCTGTTCACTAAACAGATAGAAGAAGCAGGTAGTTTAAGGATGATTGGTTTTGGGGTTTCTAATTTTGTTTCGCAAACTGATTTAGATTCCAGCGAATTTCAAAATCCGATTCAGCTCAAGCTAAACTTAAATGTATAATTTATGAAACTTAATATTCCTGTTTTTTTTTCTTTGTAAAATTGGTATATGATTGTTGGATGGAGGGACGTCACAATGAGTTCCAATTATAATGTTGTGGGCCAACTAGTCCAAAGGTCAGATGGACCCGACAAAGTCACTGGAAGAGGCGTATATGGTCTTGATCGTACTTTACCAGATATGTTGTGGTGTAAATTTCTTAGGAGCCCATTTGCGCATGCAAAGATAGTAAACGTTGATACTTCAGAGGCTGAAGCCTTGGAAGGTGTGCATCTTGTATTAACTGGAAAAGATGTTGAGAACGTAAGGCATGGTAGAGGTACCTATAAAGATGAGCCAGTGTTGTGTTGGGATACTGTTTTATATGTGGGAGATAGGGTTGCAGCGGTTTTAGCTGATGACCCAGATATTGCAGAAAAAGCCTTAAGTTTGATCGACGTTCAATACGAGGAGCTTATTCCTGTACTAAGTGCGAAAGATGCAGCAGAACCTGGAGCAACGATATTACATCCAGAGTTCAATCAATATTTAGGAGTCCAAGATCCGCCAGATGTTGCCACAAATGTCCTAGTGAATTTACAGAGAGATCGAGGGGATGTATCCGCTGGGTTTGCAGAGGCTGATATTGTCCTTGAGCACACGTATACAACACCACACCAGCATCAGGCTTATCTAGAGCCACATTCTTGTTTAGTAGATATTGGGGACGATGGTGAGGTTCAGATATGGATGTCTTGCCAGCTCCCTATGGCAAATCTGGGAGAGCTTGCGAGAATAATGGATATTCCAGAGGAAAAAATACAGATAAACACCTCTTACATAGGCGGATCGTTTGGTGGAAAAACTGACGCTAATGGGGCATACATAGCTTATTTGATGGCAAAAGAGACAGGACGCCCAATAAAATTCGTGATGGATTATTCTGAAGAACTTATGGCCTCAAACCCACGCCATCCGTCAGAAATTACTATAAAAGCCGGTATAAAAAAGGACGGTACTATCACAGCATGGGAAGCTAATGCATACTTGGCCGTCGGAGCTTATGCATCGTATGCTCCGGTCCCTGGGGGTTTACGAGGTGTATTAGAGATGGGTGGGCCATACAAGGTTGATAATGTGAAGCTTAGCGTTATTCAGACATACGCTAATTTAGTTCCTTGTGGATTTGCTCGAGCGCCTGGGATGCCCCAAGGTCTTTGGGCCGGAGAGTCACATATGGATGCCTGTGCTCGCGCTATCGGTATGGATCCTTATGATTTCCGAATAAAGAACGTTATTCATGATGGTGAAGCTTTGATGAACGATAGTTCTTTTCAAGCTCTGCGAGTTGAGGAAACCATAACAGAAGCGGCTAAAGCCTCAGGCTATTTTGATCCTAAACCCAACAATGTAGGTAGAGGGATCGCAGTTGGCCATCATAGCCAAGGTGGAGGGGCAGCTTCTGCTTCGGTTATCTTTGGTGAGGATGGAGACGTTTCTGTTGAATTTTCCACATTTGATACAGGTGGGGGAACGATTGCCCTAATTGCTCAAGTTGTCGCAGAAGAACTTGGTATAGATATGGATAAAATAGAAGTTTCTCCCTTCCGTAACACCAGCGAAGGACCGTTGACTGGTGTTGGTGGTAGCAGAGGGGCAAGAGTAGTAACGATTGCGGGCTACGAAGCTGCTTCCGATGGAAAATCTCAACTGAGAAGATTGGCTGCAGAATTTTATGGATGGAATGAGGAGAGTATAGATATTTCTTCAGGGCAATTAACCAACACAACTAATGAAGAGAAAATAGAAATATCAGAGATTGTGAAACGGTTTGGGGAACCCGTTATCGGACGCTCTGAAATAAATGAACCTACGAGCCCTTACACTTCATTTGGTACGCATATTGCTGAAGTTCAGGTTGATACAGAGACTGGGCGATTTACCGTTACAAAGTTAACTGCTGTACATGAGACTGGTACGGTTATCAATCCTGTCGCTTTTCAAGGTCAAGTCGAAGGTGGAATAATTTATGGTTTCGGAGAGGCTATAATGACTGAAACAGCTTATGATGAAAGTGGCAGGGTTTCGAATCCTTCCTTTGCGGACATGAAACTCCCAACTGCGCAAGACATTCCTCCCTTAGACACTATCATATTGGAGTCAGATGTAGGTGATGGTCCGTATAAAGTACGAGGTATAGGAGAGCATACTAATATTATGATTGCGCCTGCTATTGCTAATGCCATTGAAGATGCTGTGGGAGCTAGGGTACGCACTTTGCCGATAACAGCAGAGAAAGTATACGAAGAATTTCCCAACGAAAGGTGAAGTAAATGAGAGCTATTGATATTCACGTTCATCCACCTACTAACCCCGCTACGATTACAGAGCAAACAGCTCAAACAACGAGACAAATGCGTGAATATTTTAGGCGGACGGAACCCGATCTTACTACTCCCGAGGAATATGCAGAGTTCTTTGAAGAACGTGATATCATTGCTGTTCTTCTTCCGACCGACAGTCGTTTAAGGGATTCGAATGAACCTAACCCCAACGATTGGGTTGGCGAAATCTATAAAAGATACCCAAAGCGTTTTATCCCGTTTTGCTCTGTGAACCCAAACAGAGGGCCTCAAGCGATTGATGATCTTAATGCAGCGGTCGGGGAACATGATGCGAAAGGCATCAAATTTTTACCCACAGGCCAAGACTTTTTTGCGAATGATCGTGAATATTACAAACTCTGGGAGCGTGCACAAGAACTAGGAGTGGTTATTATCACTCATTCGGGGCATAACGGAGTTGGTTCGGGGACACCTGGAGGAGGAGGCCGAAAGCAAAATTACAGTAACCCAATCTGGTGGGATGATGTTGCCGCTGATTTTCCAGAGCTGAAAATTATACTCGCGCATCCTGCGTGGCCTTGGTTTGAAGAACAAGTTTCTATGATGGTTCATAAATCCAATGTTTATATGGATATATCGGGTTGGTCTCCATGGTATTTCCCTGCAGATTTGATTAGAGAAATGCAGACTCGGCTTCAGAATAAAGTCTTGTTCGGTTCGGATTTCCAAGCTTTACATGTAGATAGATGGTTTCGGGATTGGGCGGACTTAGATATTGATGAGGCGGTTGAGTCCAAGATATTTGTGGATAATGCCAAAAACGTTCTAACAAATGTTGACTGGACAAATTACGAATAGAAAATGTAATAGCATAAACTTATAACAATCTTGTGCATACGGAATTATTAGTAAAATTTCACCCTATCGATAAATTACTGTTTATGGATGATACTCTAGTCCAAAGCGAATGTTTTATTAAATAGGTGGATTTAGGTTCAATATTGGTAGATAATTACACTTATGAGCGGGTGTAACTCAGGGGTAGAGTGTCTGCTTCCCAAGCAGGAAGCCGTGGGTTCAAATCCCATCACCCGCTCCAATAAAAAGGCATTATTTAATGAGTTTTATATTTAATGCCCGATGGTGCAGCGGTAGCACGAAGGACTTTGAATCCTTAAACCCTGGTTCGAATCCAGGTCGGGCAGCCAATCATATAAAATTTACAAAAAATTAAGCTAGCTATTATGAACTGACGTTGGTGTACAGCGTGACAATCATGCAATCTTTTTGGTAATGCAATAGTATAAGTAGAATAAGTGGTTACTTTTCGGAGATTTATTGTATATGAATTCTAATGAACTGCTAGGAGGCGATTCCAGTGCAGGTAAAAGCGCAATTGCTAAGAAACTTGAATCTGGAGAATTTATAGTAACAGTTGAGGTTCACCCCCCACGTGGGCACCTTGTGAACAAAACATTTAATTCTATAAAAGCATTACTCGAAAAAGTACAAATAGATGCGTTTAATACTACTGATATTCCTTTGGCACAAGCCCGGTTGAGCTCGACTGCTATGAGCTCGTTGATTACCTCTTATTTTTCCGTTGATACGATTATGCATGTTGCAACGCGGTATCGTAACGTTCTTTCACTACAGTCTGATTTACTCGGAGCACATGCTCTAGGTGTGAGTAATGTTTTTGTTTTTATGGGTGATCCTCCAGCAATGGGTGATGCTACGGAAGCGTCCAGCTTATCTGACGTAACTTCTTCTGAATTGATCTCCCTCATATCAGATATGAACAGCGGTATTGGTTTAGGAGGCGTCAATCTGAATCAAGCAACTAATTTCACAGTAGGATGTGCAATTAACTTAGAAGCAGATGATATGGACAAGGAACTTGAAAGTTTAAAACGTAAAGTAGATGCAGGGGCGCAATTTATTTTAAGCCAGACCGTATTTGATGCAGAGCCAGTAGAGAAAGTCGCTGAATTGACCAAGGGGTTTCCAATACCACTAGTACTGGGGGTTTTGCCTCTCAGAAGTCATAAACACGCCTCATTTTTGAATAATTCTGTCCCTGGAATGACAGTGCCACAGGGCGTCTTAGATCGATTATATAACGCTGAAGGTGATGTTGGTTTGGAAGGGGTTCGGATAGCACAGGAGATATTAAATAAGTCAATATCGATTATAGGTGGAGCTTATTTGGTTCCAGCATTCAATAGGTATGATTATGTGGCCGAAGTTATTTCTGGATTGGCTAACGTTGATTAATGCACTAGTATGTAATTATTGAATTTATTTCGTAATTACTAAGGGACTTGCGACCTTCTAATTCTTGGAGCTCAATTAATACCGATATCCCACTAACTTGCCCCCCTGCTTTCTCTATTAATTTTGTCGCTGCTGCAAGGGTGCCTCCTGTAGCTAGTAAGTCATCAATTAATAGAACGTTATCATCGCTTGATAAAGAATCAGTATGTATTTCTAAGCTCGACTCTCCATATTCTAACTGGTGGTCAACCTTAAAGGTTTGAAATGGTAATTTGCCAGGTTTTCTTATTATAATTAACGGCACCTCAAGAATTTGGGCTATAGGTGCACCAAACAGGTAACCGCGCGATTCAATAGCAGCTACTGCATCTATTCCTTTAGTTAGGTATGGTTTTAGCATATCGTTAACTGCCTTTAGGTAAAATTCAGAGTTATTTAATAGCGGCGTAATGTCCCGAAAAAGAATACCTTCCACCGGAAAGTCTGGTATTGACCGTATGAAATCTTTGTAATTCATCTGCATCCTTCTTTATTAAATTTATTGATTCTTCGAAGATTCCTCTAATTGCCAATTTGCTTCGTCAATAATTGGCTCAAATAATGGGAGCATATTAGTTGCTTGACTAGCAAATGAGGTTGAAATATCTAGAGCCTCTTGAAAATTTCCTTCTAGCAAGGCTTGATTTGCCAGGAAAAGGTGGGTTGTAGCTCTATAAGGAGCAAGCTCGACCATTTTATCTAGTACTGGCTGTAAATCTTCCAACTGCTGCTCATTGGCTATCACCTGCGGAATAGAATATGCAGCTTGGATCATTCTAGAATTTTCAGGGGAATGCTTTATTACCCAGCGAGTCTCATGGTAGACGAAATTTGCAACCAGATTTTGTTCTTCTAAATTAAAATATCTCCATGTTTTAGCTAGGTGCTCTAAGAAATCCTGTCGTGTTATTCTAGACATTTGAGGGAAAGCTGAGTGACTGAAATTTATTATCATCAATCTTTCCTCTACAGTTACATCATCTGCTGCCCGGCCTATTTTATAAGATTCTCCTGCTTTGTACGGCCTGTATGCTGTTTGAAAAAGGGAAGTTAATAATATGGTAGCCCCCAAAATGACTATAAAAGTGATTCTAAAGGAGTAGTTGATTTTAGATATAACAATCCCGCTAAGATTTTTTGGTTTTTCAAACCATTGTGCTCCTATTAGATTTAAAGGATTGTTTTCTTTGTTGTCTTGTGACGCGATCCAACCACCTAGTATGGCCCATAATAGTAGGCCTGCAGGTGTGGCAAAAAGAAATAGAGATTGAATGAAATAACCAATAAGTGCAGCGAAGACGACAAACCTGAATATTTCGTGACTTCCTTCTGATCGATTGGATAACAATCTCCAAAATAAAGTGAACCAAAGAAAAATAAATACAATGAAACCTAGGATACCCCGTTCTGCCAGTTCATTAATTGGGGCATTATGTGCGTTATCAGCGACTATGAAACCATGTTTGTAGTAGCCGATATCTGAATATTTATCAAAAACACGTCCGAAATTTTCTGGTCCCCATCCCAGGAGCGGTTTTTCTTGTACGCCTTTTATAGCCATTCCGAAGAAAGCGTATCTCATACCAAGCAGACTCTCTAATACATCCTCACTTTGTTCTGATGCTAATGTGGGTGTTTCTGGTTCTGGGGCAGGCGGTTCAGTTTTGAACAAGGCGTCTACATATGGCTCAGGGAGCGAGCGAGTACAATCGACGCTTGAATCAGATGTTTCACATAGTAAATCACCTTCTACGCTAGATTGAATCCTGCAGGATGGATCTATTGGAAGACCGACGGTGGCGTCAAAGGCGAAAAACACCATTGTTATACCTAATATTCCCACTCCGGTAGTAAGGACCGGTTTTATTTGAGAGCGGTCAATAAATCTAATAAAAATGGGTGTAGCAATAAGGGTTCCCAAGACCAAACCCAATAAACCTCCGCGTGAAGCCGCAAGAAAAAATACCCATAGGAGTATTGTTAAAGTGAATACATAGAATCCAAGTTCGATAAAATTGTAAGACCTAACTGATTGATAGTTTGACGCCTTACGGTTTCTTTTCCTATTTTTTCTTGAATTGTTTGGGGGAGACTCATTAATCGCTGATTGAAATCGGCTCTCTTTCACCTTTTGAATCGATTGAATGAAAAGCCCAGCTGCTATGAATATATTCATAATCATCAATTGAGAAAGGTATGAAGGGTTCCCTAACGTACTATCTAAAGAACAATTTGCATAACGTGAGTGAGAAGGCGACATATTGAATGCTTGACTTAAAGCGAGTAACCCAATCCCTAATGCTACTACTAAATTCCATATAAAGAATGGTTTCCAAGAGTCCAGATTCTTAAATAGAGTTGATAGTACGATGATAAGGGCAAACCAATGGAGCTGATCCCAGAGTCCCCACATACGATTAAAATCGGACCATATACTATGACCGAAACTTACACCAGATATAGCGCTTAAAAATCCGATAGTCATATATGCGATTATTGCTAGAAAAACCCACGATTTTCTTGGCCTATAATTAGGATCGATGGTTATCAAGATGATCCAAAGAAACAGAATAAATTCGATCGCGCTACGAGCAAAAAGAGCCTTACCAAGAACATGAGGAAACATCGTGTCAAAACTGATAAGTAAAGGCATCCAAATTAATGATAATAGAGCCGCTTTAATACCAAACACCAAATATGCAGTCATGTTCTAATGGTCCCGTACTTAACGAATAAGATTTTTAGCTTTCCTATTGTATTAGAAAAAGTGCATATGGTCTCCAAGTTTTTAAGGTAATGGTTACTCAAAGTGCTAATTAGACATATAATCTACAAATTACCTATAGAATGGCCATGTATAACATGAAAAACAAGAATGCTTTCCATATGCAATATTTGAGCTACCGATATGATTTCTAGCTCATGGAGAGAGACTTTATTGTTCTCTGATTTTAGGATTTTATCTTATGCAAGTTTGGTGCATTCATTTGGCAACGGTATGGAGCATGTTGTTTTAGGGTGGTTAGTTTTTGAATTAACAGATTCCCCATTTATGGTTGGACTCGCATCTGCCTTGAGGATGGCTCCTCTTTTTGTGCTGGGTATTTTTTCTGGATTGGTCGCTGATAGCAATGATCGCAGGTCCTATATGAAGGCTTCCACTTTTGGTGGTGGTGTGACAATGATAATATTAGGGATCTTATTGATCACTGGAATAGCTAATGTGTGGGTAGTTATAGGTTTGATTACAGTGTGCGGAGTTACTTTCGCATTTTTGTTAACCCTTAGGCAAGCGTACACTTATGACATAGTGGGGCCTGAAAATGCGTTAACAGGGCTGTCAATTTTACAGATATCTACGCTGATTGGTGGAGTGTTTGGTGCTCTCATCTCAGGGGTTCTGATCGCGGAATTTGGAGCAGGGTTGCAATTCGTGGTTATAGGTCTATTTTATTTTGGATCAGTAGGTTTTTTGTTATATGTTAAAGATCCAGGTGAATCAGCTCCTATTGCTGTTAGCTCAGATTATAATTTTTCTCGTAACATTCATAGGTATTTGGATTTATTACGCGCTTATCCGGTACTTTTTGCACTAATGGTACTAGCATCCATGACTGAAATCTTCGGTTTCAGCCACATGAGCCTGATTCCTGTTTTTACTAAAGATATTCTTGGCTTGGGTGCCGTGGGGTTAGGTGTGATTACAGCAATTAGACAATTAGGAGGAGTGTCTGGCCTGATGTTCTTAGCGGCTTTTGGGAGAATCAATTACAAAGGCTATTTGATGTTTGGGATCATGATATTTTTTGGTTTGAGCCAAGTAACAATGTTTAGTGCTACTAATATATATTTTGCTGCACTAGTAATATTTATTATTAACGCTTGTGCGATGTCAGTCGATGTACTTTTCAAAACATTGATGCAATTAAATGTTCCTAATGAACATAGGGGAGTAGCGATGGGATCATGGGTGTTCAGCATTGGTACAGGGCCTATAGGCCATGTTGGTATTGGCGCAATCGCTGGCCAATTTGGTTCAGCACGGGCGTTTTTGTTCAACGGTGTTATTTTATCGTCAATTGGATTTGTTACAATGATAGCAACTCCGCTTCTTCGTAAACTTAAGTGAAAAAGATGCGAGATTTGGATTGATACTAGTTAAGTGTTCGAGTGAAAAATCTTACTACACGTCGGCTGTATTCAGTTTCAGCGGACGTAAATGTTTCTCCATGGTCGGCACCTGGTACAAGCCATAACTGTTTAGGCTCATTAGCATTTGCAAATATCGATTCACTATCGTCCTTTGAGATTGTTTCATCGAGTAGTCCGTGAATTATGAAAATAGGAGTGTTCGTTATTTTCTTTACCGCTTCTTCAGGAACAATATTCTTCCTACTTATCCCAGTTTTTAGCTCTGTGATCCAAACTGTTATTGGTGCAAAAGGAAAAGCTGGTAGTCCAACAAAGTGTGTAAAACTCTGTGCTACTGCACTATCTAGACTCTTGAAAGATGAGTCCACGACCATGGCCTGGATTTCGCCGGGGTTTTCTGCAGCGAATAATAATGCTGTTGCACCTCCGTTAGATTGGCCAAGAATCCCTATGCTTGCTAATCGATCAGATTTTACAGGATGTCGTTCGGCGTCGAGGCTTCGCAATTTATTAATAGCGGCGGTAACGTCTTGTTTTTCGTAATATCCAAAACTTACAAAATCCCCTTCACTCTCGCCGTTGTGGCGGAAATCGAAAAGTAGTACCGTAAACCCTGTTTCATAGAGCATATTTGCTTCTTTTAGCATTGCACGCTTATCGCATCGGTATCCATGCAATAACAAAATTGCTTGATTTGAAGTTCCGAAGTTAATCCAACCTTTTAGTAACGTCCCGTCAGCTGCTTGAAATTCCACGTTTTCAGTATTCTTGGCAAGATTAGGGTAATCCGAGAGTTCTTCCATATCTTCACATATATCTGGATGAAGAGCTGTTTCTGATCCGGTCCAAGCTACTCCCAGTAGTAGTAATCCTGTAACAATAACACTTAAGCCTATATATATTATTGCTGCGACTCTGATTAGATGAGAGATTCTATTGATATATATCAGGGCGAGTAATATGAGCGGCGAGGGGACAAATATCCAGGAGATATTAAGAATGGGTGTATCTGATCCCCCTCGTCCCATCACGAAAGATAAAATCGAAACTAAAATTGTTATGGACAGCATTACTAACTTTGCTAGCGTCAATCGGGTATTTCTATTTATTTGCATATCTGTGCCTGTTTGGTTTAGCAAAGGTCTCTTATTGCTAGAATAAATTTTACATACATAGTTTTATCACTTATTCGGACTTTTCACCAAATAATGATTCACTGCGAGGCTAAAAAATTTGCACATTTAACGCTTTAGCAATGATTGGAGTTACAATAACATTGATGATTAATCGCTTTGATGAGCCATTTATGATGTATGTATGTGGTAATTTTTTGGTATTAGTTTATGGAGATAAGAAAGGACATCTAGGATGAATGCTATTAACGAAACATGGGCAGGAATTGTGATGGCAGCTGGTTCGGGGACCAGAATGGGCACTGATATGATTAAGCCTTTGCATCGATTATCTGGACGACCTTTGATTAGATACGCAATAAGTGCCCTAACATCTGCCGGCATCGAGTCGCCAATTATACTGAGAGATAATAAAGAAGTTCTTGTACAAGAACTTTCTAATCTCGACGTAAAGTTTCTTGTTCAAAATGTTAAAGACGGCACAGGGGGCGCTTTGGAACCAATTTTAGATGGCTTGCCAGGTAATATTGAGAACATACTTGTAATTAACGCAGATACACCATTTATCACGGGCCGAAGCATATCGAGTGTTATCGAACAACATCTCAGCACTGCTGCTGTTTTTAGCTTTTTAGTAGCGGAAGTAGATTTTCCTCATGATAGGGGTGTGGTGTTTTTCGATAATTCTGGGAAGCCAATTAGCATAGAAGAAAATTATATTGATGATGACGATTCTGATAAGCAATATTCTGTGAACGTTGGCGTCTACTGCCTCAATGTTCAATGGCTGAAAAATAATATTCAGCGATTGACTGTAAACGATAATGGAGAAAAGTATATAACTGAATTGTTAGATATATCAGCTAATGATAATTCTACGGTTTCATACACTACTGTTATGGATCAGATTGAGAGTTTCGGGATTAATACACTCATTGATCTGGCTCAAGCTGAAAAGATTCAGAGAGGGAAAATTATGAATGAATTAATGCTTTCAGGAGTTCTTATAGAAGACCCGGATAGTACTTATATAGATGATACTGTTGAAGTGGGGGAAAATACGGTGATTCGGCCAAATACATTTCTGAGAGGTAAAACAGTTATTGGGGCCAATTGCGATATTGGACCCAATACAGAAATTATAGATTCTTCTATTCTAGATGAATGCCGTGTATGGAACTCTATCATTGAAGGATCTATTCTAGAGCCAGCGGTAACGGTTGGGCCGTATAGTCATATTAGGCCGGATTCGCATATTTCGTCCGGTGTTAAAGTGGGTAATTTCTCTGAGATTAAGGCAAGTCAAATTGGTGAAAATGTTACTATGTCGCATTTTGGGTACGTTGGAGATGCCACCATAGGACAAAACGTTAATTTGGGAGCAGGCATGGTTACATGTAATTATGATGGTATACAAAAACATAGGACTGAAATCGGAGAAGGAGCTTTTATAGGATCTGATACCATGCTTGTTGCTCCCGTAAATATTGGTTCTGGTGCTATAACAGGAGCTGGAGCTGTAGTGATAAACGATGTTGGACCTAATGAGACAGTTGCTGGAGTTCCAGCGATTGTAACGGACGCGACGAATAAAGAAAATTAATCAAACTACATGTTTAGCGAACCAATGATCTTATTTAAAAAAGCTCATTAACTCGGCTGCGAGTTTGTTAGGGTCATGTCGGATTTGTGTTCCTTCAGAGAGTAACGGACGTGCGGCTATGTCTCCAACCAAATGCGATGTTTTTTCCATATTGATGATTACTGGTTCTGAACCTTCTCTTGCATATCTTTTTACCGATTTTTCAGGTAGGGAGTCTGAATTGGTTAGTAAAACGTCAATCTTTCCTGTTTTGCCGATATATTTATTTACCTCTTCAACGTAGTTTGCACTGTCAAAACCGGTAGTTTCACCAGGTTTCGTCATCAAACTTAGAACAAAAACTACTTTGGCTGCAGATTCTACAATCGCTTCGGGGATTCCTTTCACTAGTAAATTGGGGATCAAGCTTGTATACAGATCCCCGGGACTAAATACAATCATATCTGCTTCTTGGATTGCTTCTATTGACGGTGGATAAGAATACGCAGCGGGCTCCAGATACACATAATCTACTGTTACCCCTGGAGTCCCGCCATAAGTATCTATAATTGATTCTTTTTCGAGAATAGTTCCATCACTCAGTAACGCGTGTAAATCAGTCCTGGTCAAAGTAACGGGCAAAACCTTTCCTTTAATCTTAAGTAGCTGTGAGGCCATTTCTATTGCTCGCTCAGGGCCACCAGAAAACTCTGTTAATGCAGCTAGCATCAAATTTCCCATACTATGACCGCTCAGATCCCCTTCTTCTGAGAAGCGATGCGCGAATATGTCTTTGAGTATCCCAGAATTACTTTGTTCTTCAGCCAAAGCAAGAAGGCATTGTCTAACATCACCATATGGTAATTGTCTTAGTTGATCTCGTAACCTTCCAGAGCTACCTCCGCTATCGCTCATGGCGACAATTGCAGTTAGCTCTGTATTATGGTCTTTTAACCCTTTGAGGACGTTAAAATTACCGTTCCCGCCACCCATAACTACTATTTTTTTGTTCAAGAGAAGGACTCCTCCAATTGAGTTACAACCGATATTTTATTTTATTACTATATTGTGATTAAGGTGCATTCACAATTGCTAACCTTTTTTTAAATCGAACTACTCCAAATAACTTGCGTTGTGATAGTGCTCGTTAAACTTAGAACGGCTTTTTTCAGTGATACTCTTGTATATTAGGATTAACCACTAAACAGTAATTGCAGAACAGATCCCAGGATTATTAAAGAGCCAATTGAAAACACGATAATACTAAAATTTATTATTTCTGCTATATGTAATATTAGTTTGATAGCAAAAAATCCAACAATAGCGGAGACAATTAACGCTAAGATTGCAGATATAGACAATCCGCTTTCAAGGCTGAATAGTCCTAACACTGCTGCGCCCCAACTTGCGGGTACGCTCATTAAAAAACTCAAGCGTAAAGCTTCTTTTTTTTCGAATCCTCTAAAGATAAAAATAGAAACAGTAGTTGCAGATCGGCTAATCCCTGGCAGAATAGCAAACCCTTGTCCAATTCCGGACAAAATAGCATCCTTTGTATTTATAGTATTCGCATTACGGATGCCTAAACTACGGCGGAAACGGTTTGTTTGCATTATTCCCGTGAACAACATCAATAAACCAATAATGAGCATTGCGATGGAGCTAATTGATTCGGAGATATCCTTGAGAATAAATATTACTGCGGAGACTACTATTATGCTGGTTAAGGTGGATGTTATTAAGAATGCCGTTAGGGGCGAAGGGTGTAGGGGATCTTTGATAAATTCTTTGAAAAGTGAGGACAATTCGTTTCTAAAATAAACTGTTACGGAAATTGCTGTTCCTCCGTGCACCCAAATCGCAAATCCGAGCGCATTTTCAATAGTCTTTTCTTGAAATATCATTAAATAGAGAATAGTAATTATTCCTTCCGAGCTAATCGGAAGCCATTCTGTAATACCTTGGATTATGCCTACGAGAATGGAGGCTAATATTTCGCTCATATGTTACCAAGCTTAGCTTAAAAGTTTGTAATTATCATACCCATTTGTAATTAAACTGTCCTAACTTATTCTATCTAGCTGTATTGTTGCAGGTTCAATTAAGTTAATATAAATAGTAATTGATACGGCAATATATGTAATATTAATATATGGTTTCAGCTATAAAGGTTGCAAATTGTTCGCCCAATTGGAGGGCATATGTGTGGAATTATGGGTTATCTGGGAAGCGAAGAAGCTAGCCCTATATTGCTCCGAGGACTCGCGAATTTAGAATACCGGGGGTATGACAGTTCGGGTCTATCAATTTTGAGTCATACAGGAGAATTTCAGACGATTAAATCTACTGGAAGGTTAGAGGCTTTAACTTCTTTAGTTGAAGAAGAAAATCCGAGGGGGAGCGTAGGTATTGGTCATACAAGGTGGGCGACTCATGGGAGAGTGACCGTAGAAAATTCCCATCCACATTTGGATTGTGAAGATTCAATTGCTGTCGTGCAAAACGGGATTATTGAAAATTATCGGGAGATAAAAGAAGAACTACAGAAACATGGACATAGTTTTAAGTCTGATACTGACTCCGAAGTTATATCCCATTTGATTGAAGATGCATTAGCCAGAGGGAAGATACTAGAAAATGCTGTTGAATCTGCTTTAAGCCACGTACAAGGATCTGTGACTCTTCTGGTAACTCAATCTGAAACTGAACCTAAAATAGTAGCTGCAAGGATGGGTAATGCGGGAGGGTTGGTGATAGGAGTTGAGGGTAATCAAACCTTTGTTGCAAGTGATATTCCTGCCCTTCTCCCTTTTTCAAATAACATGATTTTTTTGAATCCAGGAGAAATGGCAATATTGTCCTTAAGTGGCATAGAATTTGTCGATGCTAAAGGCCAAAAAATCGAGAAGCAAATTTCCACCCAAATGATTGACGTATCCGAGCCAGATAAAGGGGGATATGACTGGTTTATGTACAAGGAAATTATGGATCAACCTGATGTACTTTTGAATGTTCTAAGAGGTAGGGTTGAAATGGATAAATTTGTATTAGAGATGCCTGAACTTGCTTCGATCACTGAAAAACTAGATCAGATCGATCGAGTTATATTAATGGGGTGTGGTACTAGCTACCATGCGTCTTTAGTAGGGAAAGGTTTCATCGAGTCAATTACTAAATTGCCAGCTCAAGCGGAAATCGCCTCAGAATTCCGATATGCGAATCAGGTTATAAGAAAGACGGATTTGGTTATTGCGCTAACACAATCAGGTGAGACTGCGGACACTTTGGAAGCGATGGCAAAAGTAAAAGAAGCTGGGGCTGTTTTGATTGCTGTGACAAATGTACAGGACAGCCAGTCTACAAGAATAGCAGATGCCTCTTTAGATTTACGAGCTGGTTTAGAGGTGGGAGTTGCCTCAACTAAAACATTCACAGCATCATTATTGGTTCTTTATCTTTTGAGTATCTATCTTGGAAAAACTATGTCCAAAGTAGAAGAAACTGATCTTGAGAAGTACATATATGATCTGGAGAAGTTGCCTGAATACGTTGGAAAAGCATTAAATGAATCCAACGCTATTCATAAATTAGCAAAGGATTATATTAATACTGAGCATTTTTTATTTATGGCCAGAGGGCAGCTTTTTCCTATTGCTCTAGAAGGTGCTCTTAAGCTCAAGGAAATAAGCTATATACATGCAGAGGGGCATCCTGCAGGGGAGATGAAGCATGGTCCCATAGCTTTAATTGGCCCTGATGTTACGACTATAGCTTTGGCTCCTGATGTACCTCAAAGGGAAAAAACAGAAACAACAATAGAGGAGGTAAAGACTAGAGATGGTGTTGTCCTTGGTGTAATTACGGTTGGCAACGATAAGTTGGATTTGAGCTTGGATAACAGTATGAAACTGCCAGCCGTTCCCAGCGAACTTGTACCTATCGTTGCTGCCATACCTATGCAACTTTTTGCATATTTTATAGCTTTAGAAAAAGGGTTAGATATTGATCACCCTCGTAATTTGGCTAAATCGGTAACTGTGGAGTAGTAACTTATATTTTAATTTCAAAATTTTTGGCTGATGGCAATGTTATTTTGGCATGGTCTTTTTTTCAATTAGCACCTTTTATTTTCTTTTTAAGAAAAAGCTTGAAATTTTAATTATATATTGGGTTAAACCTGTCTTAACAACGTGGCATCAGTTTGTTTTTTGGGAAGCTTAAATAATTATTTGGGAAATCAGAATTTGGGCCGAAATGGCTATTAAAACAGCGCCAATTACCTTTTCAAAAATAGGTAGATAGTAAGAGAATTTTCTAGTGAATTTATCGTTAGTGAAAACGACTGATACGAAAGCGAACCAGATGAAAGTAGATATCGACATATAGAGACCGTATAGTGTTAGGGTTAGTCTATCCGTATTTTGGTCCACTACTACCGAAAAAACTGTAATAAAAAACAATATTGCCTTAACGTTAGTTACATTGGTGATAAGACCTGCAAGGAATCCGTTCAAATTTTCTCTTTTTACACTTACGTCCCCAGTCAGACTCTTTATTTTGTTGCTATTGATAATAGAAATAACGCCTAAATAAGCCAAATATATTGCTCCTGCAATTTTTATGGTGGTGAACAAAAATGTATTTGAAGTGACTAGAACGACGACGCCAGTTATTGCGATAAAAGAATGGAATAATATACCCACTCCGACGCCAAGACTGGACCATATAGCTACATTCCTATTGTAGCGAATGCTCTGTCTAGTAATGAGAACGAAATCTGGGCCCGGACTCACAACGGCGAATAAATGCAATAATGCGATTGTTATAAATTCCATATCTAAATATGCTTCAGTTGTAACCTGTGACTAAATCGAATGTATTATTTATAATTTTTACGAATAGAATCACTAGTATTCTAACCGATACAATGAACAATTTATGGGAATAACGAAAAATCCGTTAATTACTGTGGAATAATTATTTATAACAAACTAAATTACGTAGAGTATAAATCAATATAGGGGCGTCGGTTATGGTCGATTTTGGTGGTGATCCAGGAAGTGTAACATTTCTCAACCACAGTTCTTTTTTAGTTGATTCAGGTGAAACAAAGATCTTGTGTGATCCTTGGTATCGTGGAGCCGCGTTTGGTAATTCATGGCGTTTGTTAGCAGAGAACTCCCATCAGATTGCTGAACTCGATTACGATTACATCTTTTTATCCCACGAACACCCCGATCATTTTTCAATTCCTACTCTTAATGATTTGCCTGAGGGAAAGACATTTATTTACCAAAAAACGGTTGATGGAAAGGTTGCAAACTATTTACGTGCAAAAGGGCATAAAGTTATTGAATTCAGTCACGGAGTAAAGCAAACTCTGGGCGATATTGATGTCACAATTTATGTGGTTGATGGATATGATTCTACAGTTTTGTTTCGATTACCATCGGGTAATAGAGTCCTTAATATCAATGACTGTAGGGTAGAGCTAGATTCCAAATTACTCCGGCAAATTAAAGAAGATACTGGCTCTAATGTTGAACTCGCTTTAGTACAATTTTCGTATGCTAACTGGGCCGGTAATGTAGGGGACTCTAAAATCGCAGAATTACTTCATAAGCAAACTTTAGAACGCAACAAATTGGTTTTAGATGAATTTGATCCTAAGTATCATTTGTTATTTGCAAGCTATGTGTATTTCTCGCATAAAGAGAATCATTATTGGAATGACCATTTTTGGTTACCGCAAATGGAATCCAGTTTGAGTTCTCACGGGGATTCTAAGATTATTGTTCCGATCATTGACGAAAAATTTCGACTTGATTCAATGAATGTTCGGTCAAGGAATAACGAAGATGCTATTGAATTTTGGCAGAATAAACACGCTGACGTAAAAATTATTGACGATCAAACTGTAACGTATTCTGAAGATGAATTGCTCCAGAGTTTTACGGAATTTTATTCTAATGTATGGACTGACAACGAACTTTCTTACGCTGAAAAAAATTTAGGTAGCATACCTTTGTCGATATTAGTTTCTGATCTTGGGATAGTTATTGAATTGGATCTAGTCGACAAAGCGTTTTCCATCCATCCGTCTTCAAATCAGTTTGACGTTGTCCTATGTTCTGAAATGATCGATTTCTTGTTCAAAAATAAATTTGCAAGAGGTACTGTAACCATTAACGGCCGGATACAGTTTAATTATGAAACGGCTTTTCGATTTTTTGTATTTTTCTTTATCCCTTATGCAAATAATATTGGTAAATTTTTTACCCCCGATGGATTAACTAAGCGCGATATTTATTCTATAAACGAAACATCTGTTTTGTCTGCGATTCATACAATAAATCCCGAAGGTATTCAATCTTTAGATAATTATTTAAGTTCAAAATAACGGTTCTTTGGTGATATGCTGTTGTTAGATATTCGTGTTCGTTTGATAACGTGAGAGGAATTGTACCGGTTAAATTAAATGATTCATCCTACATCCGATGTTAAATCACAAGACATAGGTAATAATACTTCGATATGGCAATTTGTTGTTGTTATGGAAGGCGCTAAATTGGGCGCTAATTGTAACGTGGGGTCGCATACCTTCATCGAAGGTAAGGTTATTATTGGAGATCAAGTAACCATAAAAAATGGAGTATTGATATTTGACGGGGTGGTTATAGAAGATGATTGTTTTATTGGGCCTGGTGTTGTATTTACAAACGATATTTATCCTAGGAGTAATCGCTCGGGTGAGATCTCAGAGGATTTTCAGCCCATTGTTGTCGGAAGAGGAGCGAGTGTTGGGGCAAATTCAACCATAAGAGCCGGTGTTTCTATAGGGGAGTACTCTTTAATTGGTGCCGGTGCCGTTGTTACAAAAGATGTCCCCTCATTTTCTTTGGTAGTTGGGAGCCCGGCGGAAATCGTTGGGAAGGTTGATGAAAAAGGGAATGTTATAGAAAGATTCAGGTAGTCGATAGGATTTATTCAATCGACTTTGTATAAATTGCTTTTTTACTAACGTTGCCGGCCATCCCCTCCGTGGAATACTTTGAATTATTAATAATATGCTCTTGGTATCCGTGTAATTCCATAATAGATTTAAAATTACGGTGTCGGTAATTACCCTGTTCTTCCCCAAAAAAATCGTCGATTAATACCCTTTGATATAGTCTCGAATATTCATTAAAGTGTGCATCTATTTGTTCGTCTGATAAATACATTAATACTCGGTCAAATATAGCTAAATCAAAGTATTTTTGGTTCTCTAGAGCCAAATCACCTACCAAGGTTTCCATATTTAGTGTGGTATAAAATTTGGAGCGTTTTGAAAAAGATTCGGGAGCATCATCGATAGCGTAAGACATGTGACTAGTGTTTATGTCATATCCATAAACTTTGCTTTGCGGACAATTCCTTAAAATATTTAATAGAGTTAGACTGGGTGCGCAGCCGAACTCAAATATGATCTTTAAATCATTTCTATTTATATAGTCTGAATAATCGTTTCTTCTTGGTATATTCCAGTTGGTCGCCATATATCTATCGAAATTTTTTCTATAAAAAGGGTTAATTACGTCTTTATATTTCCAATAAAATTGGCTTTCCCTCAGGTATTTCCTTACTCTACGGGGCAATATGATTATCACTAGTGATCTAAGTAGCCGTAATAGCATCTGATTTTATGAAGGGTTATATTCTGGAATAAGATCTCCCAGAATGGATTTAATATTCCCATTGTCTTCGAATGATAGATTTTTAAGCAGCTCTTGTAGTTGTTTGAGTTCTGATTTGGGAGCTTTAGTAGGAATGATTTTTTGTATTTTGCTATATTGGGTGTTCTCAAGAATTTCGTCACGGCCAGTTAAAATTTCAGAAAGCTTTTCTCCTGGTTTAGCACCAATAATCGCTATATCTATATCCTTATATGGTTCAAGTAGGCACTGTCTAATCATTTTTTCTGCTAAAGTTTTTATCAATATGGGTTCTCCCATATCCAAAACGAAGATTTCTCCTCCATTTCCTATACTACTTGCTTGTAGAGTAAGTTCTGCTGCTTCAGGTATGGTCATAAAGTAACGCTCCATTTTGGGGTCTGTTAAGGTTAGAGGCCCTCCCTTGGCGATTTGGTTTTTAAAAATTAATGCGACGCTTCCATTGCTACCAATAACGTTACCAAATCGAACAATATCAAAATTCGTCACTGAAACTGTATCCATGCCGAGGATTAACATTTCCGCTAATTTTTTGGTAGCCCCCATAACGCTAGAAGGATTCACCGCTTTATCAGTGGAGATAAGTATAAAATTTTTTGACCCTATGGAATTTGATGCTTCTGCTAAATTGCGTGTGCCGATTACATTGTTTTGTATGGCCTGCCACGGGCTTCTTTCCATTAAATTAACATGCTTATGAGCAGCAGCATGAAATACTACTTCTGGTTTATGATCTGAAAAAATCGAATTAATTTCCTTCTTATTAGTTATATCAGCAACAAGGCCTACTAGAGATACATCTGGAAATTCATGATTAATCTCGTTCTCTATATCTGCCAAACCATTTTCATTTCGTTCGATTAACAGAAGTTCGGCACTCATGGCGGCGATTTGACGTACTAATTCAGATCCTATTGACCCCCCTCCACCTGAGACACAAACTTTTTTACCGAAGATGAAATCTTCGATTAGTTTTGTATCTAGTTTGTTAGGGTCCCGGTTAAGCAATTTTTCAAAATCAATGAGTTGAATACGCTGGTTCAGAGGCGCTCCGACTTGTAAGGCTCCTTGTGGTGGATCTCCAGATGAATCTTGTATATTCAATTATTCCTCTTTGCCAAATACCTATTTTGGGTTTCTGTAAAATTGATTTACTGTTTGAATCACGTAATCTATATGGTGATCTTCTAAGTCTGGATGCATTGGTATCATAATTGCTTTCTCAAACATTTCCTCGGTTCGAGGAAGATTATAATCCGACAAGCCTAGCGCTGTGAATTGATGTAAGCCTTTGCCACCCCATGGGAGCATTGTTTCGATCCCTTGTTCTGTTAGATAGTTTCTAAGATCATCTCGTGAATTAGCCTCTAGTTCGTAATTCTGATAAACATCGAAGAAATCTCCGGTTTCAACTGGCGGAGTAGGTAAACGTAGTTCTTCGATGTTTTCTAGGCCTTCATGGTATTTTGATGCAATTTCCCTTCTTCTTTTTATCCAATCTGGAAAGCTTTTGAATTTAATTTGTAATATAGCAGCCTGAAGGTTGTCTAACCGGGTGTTATATGCCCAACCTGAAACATCTCCATCATCCATACGGCCGTGATTCCTGAGGTATGAAATATTTTGTGCAAGTTCATTATTATTTGTGACAACAGCCCCTGCATCACCATAGGCGCCCAATAACTTCGCTGGATAAAAACTAAAGCAACCGGCTAGGCCGAAACTTCCCGCTTTTTTCCCTTTGTAGGTGGCTCCAAGTGCTTGCGCTGCGTCTTCTATTATGAGCAGTCCATATTTATTAGCGATTGAAATTATTTTGTCCATGTCGCAGATTCTTCCGTTGAGATGGACAGGCATTATGGCTTTTGTTTTTTCAGTAATCATGTCTTCGATCAAATCAGGGTTTATATTGTGATCATCTCCAATATCTACCAATACTGGTTTGGCACCAGAGTGATGTATTGCAGCACCCGTTGCTACAAAGGTGTGGGAAGAAGTAATGATTTCATCTCCAGGTTTTATACCAGCCGCTTCGACTGCCAAATGGAGCGCATCTGTCCCACTATTCACTCCAATAGTGTGATTAACACCAACAAATTTACATATCGATTGCTCAAAATCCTCCAAGTTTTGCCGGAGCAATAAGTCGCCCCTTGAAAGTACCTCTCGTATGGTGCTTACTAGTTCTTCTTCTAATTTCCTATACTGAGAAGGATAATCGATATATTTTACGCGCCATTCCATGTGTTTTTTCCTCTATAGTAATCATTATTATTTTACTTTAATTCGTGTCCAATGTTTTTCTTACTGCATTGATTATGTCTCCCGAATCTATGTAGTAAGCTTCTTCAAGGCTTCGGCTTGCCGGTGCAGGCACATCGGGTAGAGTAACTCTTACAGGAGGAGCCTTTAGTTCACTAAAAAGGTTTTCAACTACATGTGCAGATATTTCGGCGGCTGAACCAGCGGTTCTCCATGCAGCATCAGCGATAATTAAATTTCCGGTTTTACGCACAGAGTCTAGTACCAGTTCTGTATCCCATGGTTTTAATGTTCTTAGGTCAATAACCTCTGCTTTTATCCCATCTTCCAACAGTACGTTGGATGCCTTTTCTGCCTCAGGAACCATTGAAGATATAGCTACAATAGTAACGTCTTCCCCTGGAATTCTGATTTTGCCTTTGCCTATTGGCACCCTGTATAGGCCTTCCGGCACATCCTCAGTTAAGTCGTAAAGCCATCTGTCATCAATATAAATAACGGGGTCAGGGTCTTCTATACTTGATATTAATAAGCCTTTTGCATCATACGGACTTGAAGGCATTACTACTTTCAAACCTGGTATATGCATGAATATAGCCTGGAGCGCTTGGGAATGTTGGGCGGCTTGTTCACCGCCTCTGTTTATTATTGCTCGTACGGTTAAAGGCATGCTAATTTGTCCATCAAACATGTAAGACCAATTTGCTGCTTCATTGATAATTTGCTCAATTCCCATTACGAGGAAATCGACTCTTGGATGGACCACTATCGGCTTCATACCGGCCAAAGCAGCTCCAACGACTACTCCGTTCATCCCTTGTTCTGACACGGGTGGATCAATAACTCGTTCAGCGCCAAATATTTTGTCAAGATCTTGCATGCTGTCGCCAACATACCAAGGGTTAGTAACTCCTTGTCCTAGTATGAACACATCTTCATCAGATTCCATCTTTTCTCTGAAACCCTCTAGTATTGCCCCTGAGTAAGATAATGTACGCATTCTAATCCTTTTGCTCTATAAAGATTCTTACGAACTTGAGTAAACGTTTTTTGACAGCTCTTTGACATCAGGAAAAGGGCTTTTCCTCGCAAATTCTACGGATGATTCTATCTCAGAGGCGACTGCTTGTTTGATCGCATCCAGATCTTGAGGCGTTATTTCGTTTGTTTGGATCATTTCTTTAGATAAAATCTCTATGGGGTCCTTTTCCATCCAATGATCCAATTCTTCTTTTTCACGTATATTCACGTCAAGATCCCAGCTTGGTCCGACATGTCCTCTCCATCTGTAAGTTTTGCACTCTATAAGTGTCGGGCCCAGCCCTGAACGTGCCTTAGTGACTGCTTCTACTGCTTTTTGGTACACATCTAAGGTGTTGTTTCCGTCTACTGTAATACCTTCCATACCGTGGGCTTCAGCACTTTTATAAATATTATTTTGAGATCTTCTATCTTCAATTCTTAAATGACTAGAATATAAATTGTTTTCGCAAACAAAAATCACTGGAAGTTTTTTTAGTGAAGCGAAGTTCAGAGCTTCGTGAAAAACTCCTTCTTCGGTTGCTCCATCTCCAAAAAAAGCCACTGATACTTTTTGGTCTTTCTTAATAGAAGATACCAGAGCGGATCCTACTGCCATAGGTATAGTTGCTCCAACCATCGGAACGGTACCTAAAATTCCTACCTCTTTAGCTAAAAGGTGCATTGATCCTCCACGACCGTGGGAGCACCCCGTTTCTTTGCCATAAAGTTCTGCCATCATCGTGTCCATATTTCCACCTTTTGCCAAATAGTGGCCGTGCGACCGGTGAGTGCCCCAAATATAGTCGTCTATGCTAAGTGCTTGGCATACTCCTACGGCGACTGCTTCTTGGCCGGTGTAAAGATGTGTTGGGCAATTAATATCATCTGTATCTAGTAAATCGGCAACCCTATCTTCAAACTGTCTTATCCTAATCAAATGCCTTAACATTGATTGTTGTTTTATTTGATCAATACTTGTTGTCATTTAATCTTCCTCTATTCTATCTGTATGCTTTACCAGGCGGTCTAACAGGTGAGATTTAAACGTTTTAAACATTATTTTAATATCTAATAGGGTTGATTTCTCTTCGACGTACTGAAGTTGCAGCCTTATTTTTTCAGGGCGTATCTGTTTTAGATAAATCTCCTCAGGATCTTCACTTCCTAGTACTAGGTCGCCTTTATCTCGTATCCAGAGAGTCGCTAAGTCAGTTATTCCAGGGCGGACGCTGAGTATCTTCTTCTCTTCATCAGAGTAAAGAGCAGTATATTGTGGTATCTCTGGTCTTGGTCCAACGATGCTCATATCGCCTTTCAAAACATTTACAAATTGTGGCAATTCGTCTAGATTATATCTTCTAATGAAGTTTCCTACCTTGGTGATTCTAGGATCATCGCTGGGAGTCGTGTAAATAGCACTTCTTGAATCATCAGTTACCATTGTTCTCAATTTGTATACCTCGAATAGTTTCCCTTCTCTACCAGTTCTCGTTTGTTTGAAAATTATTGGGCCTTTAGATTCCATTCTAATAAATAAGCCCAGAATAAGGAAAATTGGACATAGCACCAATAACCCTGTTAAAGATAGTACTATGTCTAATCCTCGCTTTATCATTATCAGTAGTCTAGGCTAGCTCTATCTAGATCAGTCATGTTCCAATCTAAAGCGCCCATATTTTCAATGACTTGCACGTCTTTTTTTACTCCCGTTATTGCGCCTGCTATAGATGGGTTATCTAAAATCCATCTTATAGACATTTGACTCGTTGTCACTTCGTATTTTTCTGCCATATTCTCGATTTGTTTAACAATAGCCATATTATCTTTGTATGCTTGATCTTGAAAGTATGGGCTGCGACTCCGTATGTCATCATGGGAAAATTCGACCTTACTAGCGTATTTACCACTAAGTAATCCGTGAGCCAGTGAACTGAAAGCTAAACTGCTGATGTTTAATTCATTTAGAAACGGGAGTATATCTTCTTCAACTCCTCTATCTATGACGTTGTACGGGATTTGTACCGCGCTTAGGGGGATCAACCGATTGGCTTCATCAACCATTTCCATACTCAAATTTGAGCACCCAATATTTTGAATTTTTCCAGCCTTTTTGCACTCAATTAGCGCTTCCATAGTCTTTTCTATCGGTGTTACACCGTCGAAGTGATGAATTAAGTATAGTGGTATGGATTCTATATTTAATCTTCTAAGGCTGTTTTCAACTGCTTCGACAACCCTTTCCGGGGTTGTATTGTTTTGAATATTTCCTGATTCATCCCATTCCAAACCAAATTTTGTAGAGATCACTACATTTGATCTATGATTTCCAAGTGCTTTTGAAAGTATTCTTTCAGAATGGCCTAACCCGTATACATCTGCAGTATCAAAAAAATTGACTCCACTATCTAGTGCAGCATGAATAGCTTTTATAGATTCGTTATCATCTACATAGCCCCAACCATGACCACCTATGGCCCAGCAGCCAATGCCAATCCTCGATATTTCTAGCTCTGTGTTAGTTAATTTGGTGTATTCCATATGGGGTTGTGCTTCTCCATCATATCTCTATAAAGCTTCTTTTAAATATCTATCCTTAGCAGGAAACCATTATAATCCCTCTATTCTGGAACGAATCTACGGGTTAATGGTGTATGGCAGACTGGTAGCTATAGGTTTATTTCTGCTCCACCGTTTTCCATAGAACGTATAGCAGCTTCTATAATAACAACTATGTTATGACCTGATATACCATCAGATATTGGTGTTTTGTTGTTTGATATCGATTCTATAAAGTGTCCTACCATCTCTTCTAGTGGCTCTTTTTGATCAATCTTGGGAGCATACATATCTCCTTCTTTTCTTTCGCTTAGGATGTGATAATCTCCTTCTGGCGTTTTACCAATTGCCTTATCATAAATCTTTACTTGATGTTCAGGATCTAGGTGATCGTAAACTAGGAATTTCTTGCTTCCGCCAACCATCATTCGCCTCATTTTCACAGGGGCAAGCCAACTTAAATGAAGGTGAGCAAGGATTCCATTATCGTATTTGATCGCTAGATAAGCGATACCCTCCAGCGGTGCTCCCACATAATTGTTTGGCGAAAGACCTGTTGCAGAAACACTTACAGGTTTTGCGTTGATTATGTACTCAAGAATAGAAAGATCATGTGGTGCAAGATCCCAAATAACATTAACGTCTTTTTGTACTATTCCCAGGTTAATTCGAACAGAATCTACATACCATAAATCTCCAAGTTCGTTATTTTCTAGAATTGTTTTTATTTGCTTTACAGCCCCCGAATATATAAACGTATGGTCTACCATTAGCTTAAGGTTATTTTTTTTCGCGAGGTTAATTAGCTTCATTGAGTCGTCACTTGATTGAGCGATTGGCTTTTCGATCAAAACATGTTTGCCACTATTTAACGATTTGTATGCCAAGTCAAAGTGCGTTGAAGGCGGTGTTGCGACAACAATCGCGTCAATATTAGGGTTCTTAATTATATCGTCTGAATTTGAGCTCACTTGAATTGATGGAAAGTCTTCACCAACGCGCTTTCTTTTTTTTTCGTCTAGATCGACAATGGCCTCAATTGACACTCCACTTAATTTGTTTAAGTTCCGGACAAGGTTTGGTCCCCAATATCCGAATCCAAGCACTGCAGTTTTAATGGTTTTCATTCAGGTTCCTTGCACCTAAGAATATTATTTTATTGTATTGTCTATTAACTCAACGATTTCTTTTATTTGTTCCTCTTTTAAACCTGGGTACATCGGTAGTGACAATATTTTGGTAGATACAGTTTCAGCAACTGGATACGAACCCTTGATATAGCTAAAAGCTTCTGTCTTATGTATTGGATTTGGGTAGTGTATACCGGTCATTATACCTGAATTATTTAAGTGCTCCTGCACAGTATCTCTTTTGCCTGAAGGTAACTGTATCGCATAAATATGATATACGTGATCTTCATTCTGCTCGTATTTGGGAGGTATTATATTGGTGTTTCTTAAATCAAACTCGTGGTTGTAAATTTCTGACGCACTTTTCCTTAGATTATTCCATTCATCAAGCAGAGATAATTTCTTGTTCAAAACTAAAGCTTGAATCGCATCGAGTCTACTGGTGTAGCCGATGCTAATGTGAACATTCTTTTGAGAAGATCCGTGATCCCTTAATTCCCTGAATTGTCGAGCCCTTGCACTGTCAGAAGTTACAATGGCTCCTCCATCTCCCCAAGCTCCAAGATTTTTACTTGGATAAAAACTAAAGCACCCTATATGCCCTATCGAGCCCACTTTTTTGCCTTTGTATAACGCTCCATGCGCTTGTGCGGCATCTTCGATGACGGTCATGCCGTATTTTTTAGATAAGCTCATGATTGGATCCATGTCGGCAGGTTTGCCATACAGATGGACTGGTATGATTGCTTTTGTTTTGGGAGTAATACTATTTTCAATTAAATCCGTATCGATATTATAGGAATTACTTTGTATATCTACCAATACCGGAGTACCTCCACCGTGGACTACCGCTTCAGCTGTAGCAACGAACGTATTTACAGGAAGAATAACCTCATCGCCAGGATTTAGTGAAAGCGACCTAACGGCTAGTGTTAGAGCATCCGTTCCACTTGCAACTCCTACTGAGTGGCCAGACTCACAATAATCTGCAAATTCCTTTTCGAAAATTTCTACTTGTTCCCCTAGAATAAATTGAGATTTATCAATCATCTCACCGAGTTCATGAAGTACCTCTTTTTTGATTTCCATGTTTTGGAGGTTCAGGTCAACGAACGGTACTGTATTTGTGTTGTGAATCATGTCTGTTAAATTTCCACATCCGATGGCTTTAATCTTTTCTCTAGGTCTTCTCCTTTACTAAGCCATTCGGATCTTTTTAGTTCATTTGATCCCTTGATCGCATCCAGAAAAGGAGAGCTTTTTATTGTCTCCAGGAGTTCAATATTTGGCATCACACAGTGACCACCGATGAAGCCTGGTTGAAAAATGACACTTGGCATGTAAGATATATTGTCTGCTAAGGCAAAGCGCGCTACTTCATCATAATCTGCATCCAATAGGTCAGAGTAGCGTTCCATTTCTTGAGCCCAAGCGATAAGCAGGCCAAAGTAAGTCGTTTCTTGTATCTTTGCTAATTCTAAGGATTCTACTGAGGAGAATGTTTCTGTTTTAAAATCCGCTTGTTCAAGGTATTTTATTGCTTCATTAAGACCATCCTTGCTTGTGCTAGCAAGGTATTTCCTTAATGACAGCAACTCTTCGGTCATTTTTGAATGTTTGCCTCTAACAGGGCTGTAAATTATCGGGGTTGATATGCCTTCACTGATTTTTTTTGTTGTACCTGGTATCACTGTGCTATGTAATATCGTTAATTTTGGAGCATAAGTTTTTATGTAGTTTATGGTTGTTTCAATAAAATTTTCTATTTGAAATGGGTAGCAAATATGTAATACAGCTATTTCTCCTGGGTCTTCTATAGGAGCTAAATCTCTTGTAACAACGTTGTAGGCGTTACTTAGGATGTTGGCGATGGGAAGACCTATTTCACCTTCTCCAATCACTAGAGTTGTTTGTTGGCTCAAGGTCTATTCCTCTCATAAATCTATTTGTAAATTATAGAACCTCTTCTAGCTTTGCAGCAAGCACAGCTATAGAATAATTTTTTTCGACGTACAGTGGGCCTTTGGATCCCATTTCTGATCTTTCCTTGGGGTCCATGGAAGCGAATTCTAGTATTGTAGAGGCTAATATTTCAGCGTTATCAGGTTCTATTGTAATTCCAGCACCAGCTTCTTTAACAGGGTTATTTTTCCCATTGACGCCGTAAATGATTGGTCGACCAGAAGCTAAATAATCGAATATTTTAAACATGGATGTCCCGTATTTCAGTAAAGGTAAATCCCTAAAGTGGCAAACTAAAACATCCGCTTCTTCCATAGATTTATATACTTCAGGTTTGGGAACTGGATCTCTAAATTCAATGTTATTTAATTTAAGTGCCGATGTTTTCTCCATGAGCCGTTTTTTTTCAACGCCACTTCCTATCATGATAATACGCACATTATTTTTGTTTCCTTTTTGTAAAATTGCGGCTGCATCAATGATGACGTCCAATCCTAAGTGAGGCGCATGCCCTCCAATGTACATTAAGGTTAGATTATTTGTAGAACCACCTTGGTATTTTTTTATCGAAGAGTAATAATCCATCTCAACGCCGTTCGAAATCCAGATAACTTTGCTTTTTTCTATACCCATACCTTCAATGTACTCATGGGCGTAAGGAAGCACAGTTAGAATTTTTTCTGCTTTGTTATACAGGTATTTTTCCAGTCGCCTCATTAGAAGTGTGATAGGGCTGTATTTCCCGATTATTCCCATATCTACCAAAGTCTCTGGCCATAGATCTGTTACGGCAAAAAAGAAGCGAGCTTTTTTGTAACTAGCTAGAAATTTTCCGGCGAGAGCGTTTAGGGGATGCACAGAAGTCCCGATTATTACGTCTGGGTTCCCTTCAATCGAACGAGCAATCCAATATGCTTGCCAGGCGAACAATATCATATTTACGTACCTTCGCCAGTTATTCTTTTTGTAAGCGAAAGATTTAATCCAGATGAATCTAACTCCTGAAGGAGAATCAATCTTATATTTGGTTCCAGCGTAATCGTGTTTTTCGGTTAAGTGATATTGGCTGAATCCAGAAGAGAAAATAGTTACTTGGTGCCCTTTTTCCACCAAAATTTTTGCTCTATCGAAATCTCTTGTCGCTTGACCTTCTGGCCCATCGGCATATTGATTTATGATCCATAAGTTCATTGATAACTGTCTTTTCTACTTTAAATTTTCATAAATATTTTTCATTTTATTCATTTCAGTGTTCCAATTGTTATCTTCTACTATTTTTTTACGCCCCTTTTCCCCAAATGAGATCCGCTTTTCAGGGTTTTCAATTAAGTCAATGATCTTATTAGCTAAAACGCCAGGGCTTTTTTGTGGAATTAGGTAACCACTGTTGCCGTCTTCAATCCAAATATGATTATCGCTTCCCTCAGTTACTATAACCGCGGTTCCTGACGCCATACTCTCTGCTGTGCTTGCAGATAAACCTGCATCGGATAGAGCCGTGGAGATATATATATCAGCGTTAGCCAATAACATAGGTAATTCTTGTTGTCTTATAGCCCCAGCAAATTTTATATTGGTGTCAGTTCCTATGGATTTCGCCAATTGTTTTAGTTTTTTTTCATCACCGCCTGTACCACATATTATGAAATTAACTTGCGGGTACTCTTTCAAGACTTTGGGGGTAGCTAAAATCAATGAATCAATATCATAAATTGGTTCCAGATTTCTTAAGCTTATGATATTAATGGATCCTTTATCTAGTAATTCCATATTATGTTTAGATTGCCTATGCTGCGGAGTGAATAATTCAGTATTGGTACCAAAATTTATGAGCTCTATTTTCGATGGCTCCACCCCGAGTTTTTCTATTGAACTACTGATGAAATTCCCATCACAGGTAATAATTGTGCTTTTCTGCATAACATATTTTTTGAATACTTTGGACACCTTTGCTGCAAGATTAGTATTCAATATGTCAGATCCCCACGCAGTAGTTACTAATGGTCCGTCGTGATTCGCGGCTCCAATAAAGCTCCAATCATTAACGTAATGAGAGTGGACGATATCAGGCTGAAGTTTTTTCATAATAGATGAAATCTTCCAAAAATTAATTGGCAGCAACAGTAACCTGAATATGGTATCTATAGCTTTAGATTTGGTTTTGATTTTCAGTGGTTTGTATACAGTTATATTTGTTGGAAGATCATCGTTATCTTTGATCGAAAGATTGGAATAGTCGATTACTGAAATATTATAGTTTAAATCTGCAAAATATTTTATCCAACGTCGAGCGTGGATACTATCCAGGGATGCTATAAAACATATGTGTAAATTCTTACTAATGACCATATCAGATCCCCGTGCATCTACTTTTTTATCAATGTTGAAACGTATTCTTTGTATTTTATACGTTCTTGGTTTGTCAGGGCGAAAATATAAAATAGCGGGACATATATAAAAGCTATTGTACAGAAGCTAACGGCAATTTCGGCGAATATATTTGCCATCGGTAAAATAGTATTTAGTAGTTGTCTTGTAAGCAGTGTGGGCAGAATCAACAGGGTAGGTTTCGCGATGCCCTGAGCAATATATTCTGTTATTGGTAGTCCAATATGCTTCGATGCCAGTAGTGGGACAACCCATGTGCTAGTAATAATATGAGAAATTAGTGTCGCTGCCGCAACACCCCAAACACCATAGTTCATAATTAAAATAATAGACAGAATTATATTTAGAATTGCATTAATGCTTTCGGATATTGTAAAACCTTTATTTTCTCCGATACCTTGGAGCATAAGCCCTGCTGGTGTGAAGGCGGTATGAATAATAGACATTAGAGCGAACATTGTAAGGGTCACGTTATCTACTGTGTTAGATTCTCCAACCCAAAGATTTAGGAAATGGGTTCCCTCCAATAGCAAGAAGAGGGCGATAATCGAACCAATACCAGCGGAAAGCTTGGTGGTCTCCAGGAAAATGGAACGTAATGTATTTCGATCTTGCAAAGCGTAGAGACTGGAGAATCTTGGGAAAATTGTTTCTGAAATTACTGATGCTAGATATGTCATATTGAACATTAAGTTATATGCGACCGCGTATGAACTCACCGATGCCGGGCCTTTAAATATTGCGATAACAATATTGTCCGTTTGGTAGAGTATTCGGGATGTGAGATTAAGTATGAAAGATCGTAAGCTATAAGGCGCTATTTCTTTGAGAGTTGTATAGCTGTAAAGTTTGGGGTTTATTTTTTCAATATAGTTCGCACGATTTAGGTGTATAACATATAGGAATGTCAAAATAATTAAACTTGTTAGGAAAGCAAGACCGACTCCAATTAAACCTAATCCGGTCATGAGGAAAATTATTGTTAAGGTGAAATTAGAAGCTATTTGGATAATACCAAATCCTTTTAGCAAAGCTACTCTTTCATGTCCATAAATAACATTGCCAACTACGCTTCCTGAAATCCTGACAGCTACTGCTAACCCTAAAAGGATAAAAGCAATTTTCCCTTGCCAAACTAAATCGGGGGGGGCGTTCAACAAACTCACAACATAGGAAGAGAATCCTACGGTAAAAAGCGAAATTATTAGTGAAATAAAGATAAAAAGTACGAGTATTGTGGAAATAATTTTACTCAAATGATCGAAATTCTTTAAGGCACTATATTCAGCCGTATACTTGGCGGTAGCTGTCTGGAAACCGAAATTTAGAAGCCCAAAATAGCCTATAACTCCTATAAAGGCAGACCATAATCCATAACCTGACTTGCCTAAATATTCCAGCATTATTGGTGTTAAGACAATTAGTGAGGCACCAGTGAGCAGCAAATGAAGATAGTTAAGTGAAATACCACGAAAAATAGTCGATTTATATATGTTGGAGTTATCGTTTTTCAATCGGCTTTCCTGTCCCTATTATTAATCACTCAAATTTACGCCTCTTACCCATCTGTAGAGCTGTCTTATAATGGGGAACAAGCGTTGTAGCCTCATTACTTCAAGAATTTTTGCAACGTAGTACCGCTTCGCAAGAGGCGATATTCGGCTGCCCCCATATTTTTTACTGACGAGATAAGTTTGATAGTATGATTCTTTTCTTTTATTAAAATCTTTAGATTTAAATGCTGTTCCTTCTCTGACCATAAGTTTTGAAAATACTTGATCAACTGGGAAAAAATCATATAACTTTGCCATTCTGATCATTACATCGAAGTCATCACCACTTACAACTAGCCCGCCAATTTCTTTGATTACTTTGTGCCGGTAGTAAACTGAGGGTGTTGCAACGTAGTACGCTGTATTTATGAAGTCAGACACATCAAACGTTGTTGCAGTGTTACGCATTATTAAATCTCCATCTGGAGAAACAACATCACAATGTCCTTGAATGACGTTTAAGCTTGGATCATTTTTGAAAAGGTTAGCGACTGTTTTAACTGCTCCAGGCTCGCAGGTATCATCTGCTCCGATAGAACCTAATATGGAACCTTTTGCTTTTTGGTAACCTATTTCCCATGCCTCTGCAACGGTACTGTTAGGGGCCTCTATTAAGCGTACCTTTCCAGGGTATTTCAGTTCATAATCTCTGACTATTTTATCTGAACCATCTGTTGAGCCTCCGTCTACTAATAGATGCTCTATGTTTTGATAATCTTGGTCCAACACACTTTTTACACTTTTCTCCACGTATTCAACGGTGTTTAGAAGCGGTGTGATGATGGTTACTAATGGCTCTTTCATTTGGATCAATCGGAATCGCTTAGATCGTGCTTAAGCATCTTTTGATGTTGGGTCATAGAATAAATTCTCCTTATATATATTGCGTATTTCATCAAGCTCCGACGAGGTAAGCTTATTCAAGCTACTTACGGCCATATTTTCTAGAACTTCGTCCGTTCTAAGCATACCTGGAATCACGCTTGAAACTGAGGGGTTCGCTATACAGAAAAGTAGTGCGAGTTGGGTCAGGCTTCGACCTTTTCCATGGTTCAAAGCCTCAAACAATTTTGGTGCTGTTGCCCAAAGTTGTTTTTGTTTAAGAGGCCAGGCACTTCTATGATCATTTTCGGGAAAAATTTCGTTCCCGGTTAAATTCCCGGATAAATAACCAAAGGAAAGGGGGGTCCGAGCTATTAACCCGACTCCGTTTTCAGCTGCCTTGTCGAATATACCCAATTCAATTGCCCTTTGATCAATCAGATTAAAATTCAATTCTATTATTTTTATTTCCGTATTTTCTATTACCATTATGGCATCTTCAGGTGCTCTTACGGAAACACCTATATGCTTGATTTTTCCCGCTTTTTTAAAATTGGTAAGTAACTGGATAGCGCTATCTATATTTTCAATCTGCTCTCTTGACGGGCTATGGAAAAGATATATATCGATATAATCTGTGTTTAACCGCTTTAGACTGGCATGTAGCGCATTTTCAACATGCTGATTTGAAAAATCTTGTTTCATATTAAAACCAGTATGCGGAAGCATTCCAAATTTTGTGCAAATAACAATTGTTTGCCGATATTTTCCGAGTGCTTGTTCAAGTATATTTTCGCTATGGCCTTGCCCGTATAGGTCAGAAGTGTCAAAAAAATTGCATCCTTTTTCGTAGGCAAGGTTTAAAGCTTTGATAGATTCGTCATCATTTGTAGGCCCGTATGAGTCTCCTCCTAACCCCCAAGTTCCGAAACCGATTTCGGATACGGATAATCCGGTGTTTCCCAGGTTGCGGTACATCATTTAGTGGGGCCTCTCTAATCAATGCGAACATTAGAAGGATAGTTCGCTTTGAACCACTCAATTGTTTTTTCTATTCCTTCACGGAAGGGTGTGTATTTATGATGGGAAAGTTTTAAGAAATTAGAGTTATCGGTACTTTTTCTATGAACTCCGTTTGGCTTGGATTCGTCAAATATAATACGGCTTTTATCTATGCCCAATATATCAGAAATCATAAACGCGATTTCTTTTACAGAATGTTCTTCTGTAGATCCAACGTTCAGAATATCTGAGGAATCATAGTTTTCTAGGCACCAAAGAAAAATATTAGCTAAGTCTTCCGAGTAGGTATATTCTCTAAGCGGCGATCCATCACCCCAAACAACTATATTTTCTCCAGAGTTCGTATTTTCGTAAAATCGCCTTATCAGAGATGAAACCATCACCGCACTTTCGAATCTGAAATCATCGAATTCCCCGAATATACCGTTGGGAACCAATCCAACCACGTTTAGCCCAAATTCTTCTCTATACGCTTTTATTGCGGGGTCCATGATTCTTTTAGCATAGGAATAACTGTAATTTGATTCGTGTGCAGCACCGTCATGAATGTATTCTTCTTTTATTGGAATGCTTGCTTCGGGAGGGTACATACCTGATGACAGTGTGAGAAGTATTTTTTGGATATTGGTGTTTATGCATGCTTCTAGTATATTCAAGGTCATTAATAAATTATCTTTAAGCATTTTTGCGGGATACTTTTTTGTTAGGGCAACACCACCGCTGAATGCAGCTAAATGTATTATTGCATCTGGATTAACGTTCTTTATGTATTTGTTAGTTTGATCAATATTTGTGAGATCACAATCAGAGGAGTTGCTAAAGACGAACTCTGTCGAAGGAAAATTTACGCTAATTTTTTTAAAGCCGTAACCCAGTACTCCTGAGCTTCCGGTCACTAGAACTTTTCCATATTTCAATGTTAGTCTCCGGTATTTGAATTGTAGGAGCTGAAAAAATTTGCAGGACGATTTTCGTAGCCAGTGATTGAATCAACTGTTTTTATGATATCTTCAGATGATATTCCGTAGTATTTATATACGTCAGGCTCTTCCATGAGAACCGATAAAGGATAGATATCATCAACGCCGATGGCTTTCATAGGCATCGGTTCGTTCTCTATTATTAGGCTAGATATTGCTTCTGCAAGGCCACCAATTTTACTATGCTCTTCGACAACAATAACCTTGCCGGTTTTTCGCGCTTCTTTAAGAATTTCTTGCTTTGGTAGTGGTTTAATCTGGGAGACGTTAACGATATGGGCATTTAGGTCACCCAATTTATTTGCCATCAGTGATTCATGAACCATAGTCCCGTGGCAGAAGATAGTACAACTATCCCCATTTTCCATTACTCTAACCGGGCTAAAATCTGGCTCTTTCTCAAATACTTGTGGAGTTGGAACACCTGAAAGCCGCACGTAAGTCGGGGTATTTATTGAGTTCGCTTTTTTTACTATAGCTTTAGTTTCCCAATAATCCGCAGGGGTGAATATGGTGAAGTTAGGCAAAGCACGCATCATTGACAGATCGATAATGCAATTATGGGATCTGCCTCCTATACCCCATATACCTGCGTAATAAGCAGCGATTTTTACATCATAAGAATCCTGGGCAATGCTTTGGCTGATTTGGTTATACATTCGCTCTATAAGATAAGCAAAATTCAAAACATGCGGCTTGAAACCTTCAGATGCCATCCCGGCTGCAACTACAGCAGAATTGGCCTCTGCTATACCTACTTCGATGAGCCTCCCTTTACCTTCTTTTCGGAAAAATTCTCTTTCGTGGCTGCCGCAATCCACTGAAACAAAAACAATGTCTGGGTCAGTTTTTGCTAATTCAATTACAGTATCCGCATAAGCTTCGCGCATTTTTCCTAACTCGATTTTATCGAGCATGAAGTAATCTCCTCCCTTGTTTGACGCCTTCGGTAAGTAAGTCTCCGGCAACTTGGTGTAGGTGTTTTTCTTCCCACATGGGAACACCATAATTTTTTACAGTATTTGCTATTACACACTTGGGCTTATCCGCTTTTTCGAATCCTCTTAAGGCATCACTAATTGAGCTAACTTTATTACCTTCTTCGATAAATTTAGTTTCCCATCCGAACGCTTCCCAGCGTTCTTCAAATGGTTGGAGGTTCATCATTTCGTCTACGTCTCCATGGTCTGCGTAGTGATTATTGTCGATCACGATAAAAAGGTTGTCTAACTTATAATGTGATGCAAACATTGCTGCTTCCCAAACTGACCCTTCATGGCATTCGCCGTCACCTAATACAGCGTAAATTTTGTGCGTTTCTTGGCGCATCTTTGCGGCATATGCCAATCCGCAAGCGAAAGTGATACCTTGCCCCAGTGCACCTCCAGAATATTCTACTCCTGGAGTCGATATTTCAACATGTCCCTGAATATCTGACCCAAGTCTTAGATATTCACCGAACCTTGTTTTTTCAAAGTAACCTTTTTCAGCGAGTACGGCGTACATAGCTTCTGTTGCGTGAGCTTTGGATAGTACGATTCTATCCCTTTGGGGCCATTTAGGATTAGTAGAATCAACATTTGCTATTTCAAAGTACAAAGAGATTAAAACTTGAAGCACCGATAATGAACCTCCAGAGTGACCAATACCATGGAGTTCTAGTAGATCAAATATGCTCGAGGTACAATTTTTTTCAACGAGATCTAAATCCATATCCTATTACCTCCGATTATATTAAAACTCTTAGACATCCTACTACGCAAATGATATTGACTAATTAACACCGAATTGACCTACAAATGATTCGCTAAAAACCATTTATTGGTTTGTTCTAATCCGTTTTCCATAGAAGTTGAGGGATGCCAACCCAAGTTTTTAAGTTCGGATCCGTCTAATAATTTGATTGCCATCCCGTCTTGTTTAGAGAGATCGTATTTTACGGAGCCATTGAAGCCACTGACTTTTATTAACATGTTTGCAAGGTCACTGATGGCAACATCTTCCCCAACACTTAAATTTAGGGGAGGAGTTTCTGTGTAATTTTCCATTGCAAAAACACAGGCATCGCCTAAATCATCTATAAAAATAAAATCCCTTCGCGGCGTTCCTGTACCCCAGACAGTTATTGAGTCCAAATTTGATTCTTGAGCCGTATATATTTTACGAATCAATGCTCCTATAACATGACCGTTTTCCGCATCGAAGCTGTCACCAGGGCCAAAGGGGTTGGCTGGAATTACGCTATGGAAATTATCGCCGTATTGTTGTCTGTAGGCTTCACAGAGTTTGATTCCCGTTAATTTCGCAGTTGCATAAAATTCGCTTGTTGGCTCTAATGGGCCAGTCATCAAATATTCAGGTTTCATAGGTTGTTTTGATTCTTTTGGATAAGTACAAGAACTTGCTAGGTATATCAATTTTTTAACGCCTGAATTATGGGCTTCACTTATGATGTTTGATTCGGTCAAGAGGTTATCCAGCATAAAAAAAGCTGGTGTTTCTTGGTTGGCGCCAATTCCACCAATTTCCCCGGCAGCACTGAAAACATATTCTGGTTGGGCGTCCTCGAAAAATTTTTTTACAGCTTCCTTGTTTCTTAGATCTGGCTGTTCATTTTCCAAACCAAGTATGTTTGTATACCCATGTTTACGGAGGGCTCTCACAATGCTAGAGCCGATGAAATTTTCGCTTCCGGCTACGAAGATCTTACTATTCTTTTTCATTGGTTTCCCTGTGGCTTGCTTTTCCCAAATATATATTATTTAGATATAAATAGTCGATACTGTAAACATGATCATTCTATTTCGTCTTTGAATATGATCGTACTGCCATTCTCCTCAAATTTGAAGGGTATTTCAATTAGTCCATTTAATGATGCCCTGATTGTTTGTTGTACTTCAGGTCTTGCGAAAAGTAGTAGAAAGCCTCCTCCGCCTGCTCCGATTAATTTCCCACCTAGCGCTCCTGAAGATCTAGCACGGTCATATATAGAATCGATCGTGTCAGTTGAAATTTCGGTTCCTAGCGATTTTTTTTCCATCCAAGTTTCGTGAAGTAATTCGCCAAAGCCGTCTAAGTTTTTGTTGTTTTTCAATATACTTATAGCTTCGTCAACCATTAAACTCATTCGATTTAATCTTACTTCATTCTTTTGTAAATTATTGACATAAGTTAAAGCTATTGATGAGGCTATTCGGGTTAAACCCGTGAAGAATAGCATTAAATGTGAATTTAAGTTTGATAGATTTTCGGTTGGTGCATTTAGTTTATTGACTACAATCTCTCCTTTTTGACCGAAAGTAATATGATTAAAGCCTCCGTGTACTGCCATTGTTTGATCTTGGGATCCAACCGTTTCTTTCAGTATGTCTTGTTCGATGGTAAGGCTTCTATTTAGAAGGTCATCTTTGTTAAGGGGTTCATTTATTAAGCCAGATAATGCGTTTAATAACCCTACGGTAAAAGAGGAACTCGATCCAACTCCTGATCTTGCTGGCATATCTCCGTCGTGATGAATTTCAATTCCTGAGTTGACCCCCAACTCTCGCAGTGTTTCGCGGACTGAGGGGTGTTTGATTTCATCTAAATCATTGCAAAGCTCTATTTCAGAATATGCCACTCTTATCGAATGCTCGAAAAACGGGGGCAAAAAGCGGCAGGTTATATAGCAGTATTTATCTATAGACGTCGCTAAAACTTGGCCACCATGATCTTTGTACCAAGATGGATAATCGGTACCACCTCCGAAAAATGAAATTCTGTACGGTGTCCTTGTAATTATCAACTAAGCGAGCCTCTATTCACCGAAAAGATATTTTTCAACCAGCATACAAATTATGTGTTCTGTAACAATGTGTGCTTCTTGTATAAATTGGACATTATCACTCGGTATTTCTACAGATATATTTACTAGAGATTTCAATTTTCCGGATAATCCGGTTAATCCTATAGTACTAATATCTTTATTGGATGCAGCTTCTACTGCTTTTAATATATTAGCAGATTCTCCACTGGTACTGATGGCTATTAGCACATCTCCTGCGGTTCCTAAAGCGTTGACTTGGCGCTCAAACACGCCATTGTACTCAAAGTCATTAGAATACGCTGTAATAAAAGTTGTATCGGCAGTGAGTGCTATTGCAGCTAGGCCTGGGCGTTCGATTTCACGATCGATTTGAGAAAGTAATTCAGTAGCCATATGTTGGCAATCTGCGGCAGAACCGCCGTTGCCGCACAAGAGTACTTTGTTTCCTCGCTGCAGGGCATCCGAGATTAGCTTTGCTGCGGAAAGAATCTCTGTCGCACACGAATCGGCCGCGTTAGTTTGAACATCTGCACTTTGAATAAATGTTCTTTTAACGAAATCAAGCTGACTAGCTTCGGAAAGTTCACTATTATCCATGTACATTCCTTTTCTGATGGAGACTAAGTGTAAGTCACTTATTAGACATTACTAAATTCGCTTCTGCCTAACATCCTATATGCTTTTATTAATTCAACTATTCCTTTGTCCAACCCCCTTTTTGCTTCAAAGCCATTTTCTCTCAATTTTTCATTGGAAACAATATAGTTGCGTTTGTCAGGATCGGTACCTATATCAGAAAAATCGACATGGAAATTAGGCACAAAATCTTTGATTTTATTAGCCAACTCTTCTTTGGATATATTGGCACTATCGAGTCCTGCATTGTAAGGTTCATTGGCCATCGAATCGAAATTTGATAGGCAGTGTTGGAAGCAGTCTGCAACATCTCTGATGTGAATATAATTTCGTTTGAAATGCTTTTCAAAAATAGTTAAATAACCTTGAGTTACCGCCGCATGAACGAAATGGTTGACTAGTAAATCAAGGCGCATTCTTGGTGATACTCCAAAAACGGTTGCTAAACGAAGAGTTATTACGTTTTCGGAATCTAGGAGTAGCTGTTCTGCCCTTACCTTTGTTTTGCCGTAAATTGATATGGGCTCCATAGGTGTTTCTTCCGTGCAGTACTCTTCAGCCGTTTGCGTTCCATAACCGCTATTTGTTGTTGGAAATATAATCTTCTGATCTTTGCTACGCAGGTTGTTAATAGTTTCAATGGCTCCGAAATTTAGTGATTCAGCTAAATATGGATCTTTGTCACAAGCAGGAGCTCCCACTACTGCCGCCAATGGTATGATGTACTCCACGTTTTTTAATAAGGGAACTAATATTTCACGATCCCTAGCATCTCCAATATAGAAATCAAAATCCTCATTAGCGCAAAGATGAAAAAGACTACGCTGATTAAATGCTAAGTTGTCGAGTACTGTGACTTTATGGCCTTGTGAAAGCAATTGTTCGGATAATATTGACCCCAAATAACCGCTACCGCCTGTTATCAATATTTGGGACAATCTGAAACCTCCTTATATCACTCAACTAACAATACAACTTCTTGAGAATCTAAATTAACACCTGCATCTTTTCTAAGTTTAGGTATCCCAGGGGCTTGCAAACCTTCTTGTATTTTCTCCATAGACTCTACTTCTGAAACTTGGTAAATTTACTAGCTTCGCGTAAGCCTACTGGGATTATATCTGCCAGACTTGTCCATGGCTACTTAAGCGAATATTTTATGTGTCGCATCAAGAAGATCGGTCGCAATAGTATATTCAGAACGTTTTGTAGCATCTAGTGTTTTATATTCTCCTTGGCCATGCCCTGTAAGAACTAATATGCTCTTTAGCTGCGCAGCTGTTGCGGTTTCCATATCCTTCAATGTGTCTCCAATAAAGTATGATTCTCCCAAATCTAAATTCAGTTGCTTTTTTGCCAAAAAAGGCATCATTGGGGATGGTTTTCTGCAGGGGCAATTGTCTTTGGGATGATGGTAACACATGTATATTGCCGTTATCTTCCCCCCGCGATTTTCAATTTCTTTCATAATGATCTTATTTAGTAGCGTGGCTTGGTCTAGCGATATTATCTTTCTACCTACTGCAGATTGATTAGTTACTACAATAATGGGAATATTGTGATCATTGATGTCTTTAATTGCTTGTATTGATCCTGGGATATAATTAATAGCATCTTCACTTCTGAGATAGTTGGGTTGTTCTTCTATGATAACCCCATCTCTATCTAGGAACACTGCTGATTGGGGGATGGCGTATTTTATGTCCTCGTTGTTAGTAATAACTAGTGGCTGGAGATTCTTTTTGTTAGGTGTCATAAATTAAGCTCATTGATTTACTTTAAATTGTTTCTGAGCTCCTTCTTGGAAGCAAATCACAGACTTGCCAGGAGTATAGGTAATTTTTACCGGAGTGTTTGGCTCGATGGGCTGCTTATTTGATTGAAGGACGTTAACAATCTCTTTGTTTTCAAGCTCAATCGTGTAGAAATATTCATTACCTTGGAAAATCTGGTTACGAACGGTGCCATTCATTTTTTTAGAATCACTAACTGATTCAATAATTAATTGGTTTGGGTGGATAACTAATTTCATGTTGCCGTTCATA
>CEUS01099202.1_pt1 | contig 91733 bp, 73 predicted proteins | sample 427031 | NCBI WGS metagenome assembly CEUS01 (sample SAMEA2622837, study PRJEB7988) | marine metagenome | biome: marine biome (ENVO:00000447); feature: marine epipelagic mixed layer (ENVO:xxxxxxxxx); material: "saline water (ENVO:00002010), including plankton (ENVO:xxxxxxxx)" | depth 140 m
ACACCAACGAACAGCGAGGAGTGGGCGCTCGTTCAGCTTCAAGCCCTCGCTATCGCAGAGGTAGGAAACCTCTTAATGATGCCCGGCCGTGCTCGGGACCAGGACCAATGGATGCGTGATGCAGAACTGCTTATTAATGCGGGAGAGGCAGCCTACCGCGCGGCCAAAGACAGAGACGTCGAAGCCATGATCGCTGTGAACGACCAGCTTTATCAATCTTGTGTGTCCTGCCATCAACACTACCGATCGGGATACGGCAGACCCTAATTATTCTCTGGACGGTCAATCGCAAGTAAGAGCTATCGCAGTACCAGATAATTTTCCATATCTATGGCACCGCAATTAGGCAAATTGTGACTTAAAGCCGTAACTTTCCGAAGCCCCAGTCGATCGTAGCTAGGAGGACCTGAATGTTCGCTACTTCCAAGCGCCGAGCCGCACTCATCTCGGCACCACTCGTTCTAATTGCAGTACAGCTCGGCTTTGTCACGGCAACAGAGCCAGCGGCTTATCAGGAAGAGCCCGGCTGCCCGGGAGAGCAGATGGGCGTGCAGGCTACGGGGGTCTACAACAGCCAAGTGGTAGAGAGTGTTGTTATTAATGGTGAGCCCTGGGGTGGCGCTGACTGGGCGGCGGGCCACCGCTCGTACTGGCACTGCCACCGTGGCGGACAGTTGATGGTCCTCTTCAATGGCGAGGGGCGTGTGCAGCGCAGGGGACAACGTGTCGAGACGCTCCATTCAGGCGAGAGCCATATGGTAGGGCCATGGGAAGAGCACTGGCATGGTGGAGCACCCGATGAGCACGGTCACTACCTCCAGGTCTCGATACAACCGACTGGCACCTATTGGATGGAAGAGGTCAGCGACGCTGATTACCTCGGGAATGGCATTGGCATGGCGACGCGGGCTGAGTTCCTACGCACAGGTGTGCGTGAGCAGAACTGATGAGGTCCTCTCATGTCTCTGGCTTCCTGAGCAGGAACCACTAGAGCTGCTTCTCGACTCTTACAACCTTGGAGTAGTCGGCGGTGGCCGACGGTGATCCGTAGCCTGCTCGTAGGAGTAGCCCAAGCCAAGAAGCATACCTTCAGTAAAAGGCCTACCTAGAAACTCTAGGCCGACAGGCAGTCCATCGGTCGTGAACCCAGCCGGAACTGTGAGCGCAGGGAATCCAATCGCCGGGCTTAGACCGCGGTTGTCGCCAAGGCCATAGCCATCCTCCGGTTCAGGGTTAGTCTCGACATCGCGTGCGATCAAGGTGGGCTGATGGTCGAATGTGGCGTAAATAATGGCGTCTAAATCTTCATCAGCCATCACTTTAAGGAGACCGACGCGAAGCACCTCACGGCTCTGAATCACCTCCAGATAACCAGGATCACTTATGCTCTTACCAACTGAGCCCATCATGCCACGCGCCCTCCACGGGTTAACCACTCCAGACAGAAGAATCTCACGGAGCGAAGTCACCGGTGCCTCAGCATGCTCTGCGAGATATCGGTTCATGGCCCCTTCAGTCTCAAAGTTATTTCCTACCCCGCGCGCTAGCTCCAGCATTGACACGTCGAGAGGGTCGATCACATAAGCACCCAGATTATTGATGTCAGCAATCGCTTGATCGATGACATCACGTACCTTTCGATAATCTTCCGATTCAGGATCTGTCCCCGAGCTCATGGGCTCGCGCACAATGCCGACGCGAGCACCCTGAAGAGCCATGGGATCAAGCGAAGCAGTATAAGTCTCAGGTATCCGACCAAATGAATAGGCCGTCAGCGGGTCATTTGGATCATAGCCCGCGATGATATCAAGCAAGGCAGCAGCATCCGCCACACTGCGCGTCATAGGGCCCATTGTGTCTTGAGTGGGGTTCGCGGGCATCATCCCGTGTCGGCTAACAAGCGGAAGCGTCGGCCTTAACCCGACAAGATTATTTACCGATGCCGGACCACGAACTGAGCCGCCGGTATCCTCACCGATACCTACAAGACCGAAGTTGGCAGCTATCCCGGAAGCACTACCTCCGGAAGACCCGCTGGGATTTCGGTTCGGATCATAAGCGTTACGGACGACGCCAAATGCTGACCCCACGTAGCGCGAGGCAAACTCCCCCATCGTCGTCTTAGCGAGGACGATCGCGCCGGCTTCCTTCATGCGGACCACAATCGTCGCATCGCGGTTTGGCACAAAGTCTTGGAACAGAGCTGAGCCATACGTCGTTGGCATGTCACTAGTCTCAACCTGGTCCTTGAGAAGCACCGGGACACAGTGAAGAGGTCCGACAAACCCTCTTGCGTCGAGTTCCCTATCAAGGGAATCAGCCTCTGCCAGGGCTCTAGCATTGAGATGCTGAACTGTGTTGAGACGAGGGCCTGTCTTATCGTAAGCTTCAATTCGATCCACGTACGCTTGCACAAGCGTCCGGCACGTTAGTTGACCCGCTTCCATCGCATCATGGACTCTCGCGATAGTGACTTCAACGACATCGAACGCCTGCGCCTTGAGCAAGACAGGTCCGACTAGTAGGTGAGCGACAAACACCGCGATCAAAGCCGGCATCGGTAGTGATTTCCCCTTTAACATGAGTGTCGGTCCTGTCATTTAACGAATGTGTACGGTATCAGAAGCAGCAGGTTACATGCGCCCATCTGAGAGATATCAAGGTATTTGTGGCCACGGGGCTATGCCAAGTTGGGTTGCGACTGCACGGGACCATTCATACCCTGACCCTCGTTCTCTAGTCGCAAGTGGCACAGGACCACGGGAAGATGCAGTGAAATCGACTCTTTCGCTTGCTCTAATAGCACTTTGGATCTTTCCCACAGCTATTCAAGCCCAATTTGGAGCGCCTGAGGGCCAGTGGCCCCATTACGGTGGTGACCTTGGGGCCACGCAATACGCAGCTCTGTCTAGCATAGACCATAATAATGTCGACCGGCTAGGTATCGCGTGGCGCTGGAGTTCGCCCGACATTGCGCTCGCAGCTGACGGCCTGGCGCCCGAAGTCGGTCGCTTCCCGGTGACACCGATCATGGTTGGTGATGTTCTCTATGTCCGGACTGCTCTCAGCCAGGTTGCAGCGATCGATGCAGCCACTGGAGAGCAACTCTGGGTCTTCGATCCAAAGAGCTATGAGGTTGGCCGACCAGTTAATCTGGGCTTCAATACGCGCGGTGTTGGGCACTGGTCGGATGGAGACGAGAGCAGGATCTTTGTAGCTACTGGTGACTCGCACCTCTGGTCGATCAATGCAGATACTGGTGCGCCAGACCCAGCCTTTGGTGGAGCCGGGACGGTCGACCTCATTGAAGGTCTCCGACGTGGAACGCCCCGAGGTAGCTACCAGGTCATGTCGCCACCATTAGTCATCGGTGACGTGGTAGTAGTTGGATCGTCGATCTCTGACGGGCCTCGAAATATGACAGCTCCACCTGGTGACATCCGTGGATTTGACGTACGTAACGGAAGAGAACTTTGGGTCTTCCATACCGTGCCGCAGGCGGGCGAAGTGGGGAATGAAACGTGGGAGGACGACTCTTGGGAGTACACGGGGAACACCAACGTGTGGTCTATAATGAGCGCCGACCCAGAACTCGGTCTCGTGTACCTCCCTATTGGTACACCTACAAATGACTGGTATGGTGGCCATAGGCTGGGAGATAATCTATTCGCTGAAAGCCTAGTAGCCATAGATGCTTCCACTGGCCAACGTGTTTGGCACTTTCAAGTCGTCCACCATGGTTTGTGGGATTACGACCTCCCGGCTGCGCCAACTCTCGTGGACATTAGAGTTGATGGCAGACGCATCCCTGCCGTGGTACAGGTGACCAAACAAGGCTTCGCATTCGTCTTCGACCGGGCCACCGGTGAGCCTGTCTGGCCAATAGAAGAACGTCCTGTGCCACCCTCTACTGTTCCTGGTGAGAGGTCCTCACCAACCCAGCCATTCCCGACCAAACCCCCTGCCTTCGAGCGGCAGGGCATCTCGGTAGACGAACTAATTGACTTCTCTCCAGAGCTTCGAGCGGAAGCTGAAGAGATTCTGGCCAAGTTCGACTATGGTGAACTTTATCATCCTCCCTCAGAGCGAGGAACTGTGTCATTGCCAGGCTGGCAAGGAGGAGCAAACTGGTACGGTGCTGCGGCTGACCCGGAGACTGGGCTCCTCTACGTACCCTCCTCCACGAACCCGATCAATATTCAGATCGTACCAGGAAACCCGGAGCGAGGAGATCTTCGTTGGGTTCGCGGGCGAGCCGAACCACCGAGAGGTCCCCAAGGGTTACCCTTGTCGAAGCCACCATACGCCCGGCTTACAGCGATTGACCTAAGTGAAGGCGAAATCGCTTGGCAGGTTCCCCTCGGCGATGGCCCACGCCAGCAGATCATCGATATGGGACTTGCAGACCCAGGTCCGCTTGGTGGTGGTGGTTTTACTGGTCCACTCCTCATCGAGACCATGCTGTTTATAGGCCATACCGGTCGGCGGGGCGGCGGCGAAAGCAGACCGGCACTGCTAGCACTCAACAAGACCAATGGAGATCTCATTCACACCATCGAGCTTCCGACTAGGCCGATGGGTACACCGATGACGTATCTGGTTAACGGAGAGCAATACATCGTCATCGGGGCAGGCCAAGGCGAGCAGGCAGGGCTCGTTGCACTAAGGTTAACCCGCTAGCGAATATGGGCACTCAACCTAGAGACATCATCGCTATCGAAAACCTATGAGCGCCCTCCTCAGTGGATCTCTCTAACTCGTTCTCTAAGAACAAACTTTTGGATCTTCCCGGTCGAAGTTTTAGGCAGCTCTCCAAATACCACTTCTTTTGGTGCCTTGAAGTGCGCCATGTTCATTCGACAGAAGTGAATAATTTCTGACTCACTGACCTCGGCACCTTCTTGCAGTTCGACAAATGCGCAGGGTGTTTCACCCCACTGTTCATCAGGCTTTGCAACTACTGCAGCAGCTGAAACAGCCGGGTGCCGGTAGAGAACATCCTCGACCTCGATCGATGAGATGTTTTCGCCACCCGAGATGATGATGTCTTTGGAACGGTCACGAATCTCGATGTACCCATCCGGATGCATGACCGCGAGATCGCCCGTATGGAAAACCCCACCCTCAAAAGCAGCCTCGGTCGCTGTAGGATTCTTTAGATACCCCTTCATTAAGATATTCCCACGCATCATGACCTCACCAATCGTCTTCCCGTCGTGCGGCACGGACTCAAGCGTCTCAGGGTCACGCACGCTCAACTCCTCTTGCACAGCATATTTGACGCCCTGGCGAGCCTTGAGCCGTGACCGGTCTTTTGAAGAGAGCGCATCCCACTCACCGTGCCATGCGCTTACCGTGTTAGGCCCGTAGCACTCGGTAAGGCCGTAAACATGCGTGACCTTGAATCCGACACGGCCTGACCGCTCCAGCACAGCTGCCGGTGGCGCCGCACCGGCTGTCATCACTTCGACAGGTCGCCCCAAGTCCACGCCGCTGCGCTCGGCTTCGGTGGTAATGAGGCTGAGGACTATGGGAGCACCGCACATGTGAGTCACACCCTCATCTTCGATCATCCGGAGAATCTCTGCTGCATCAACCCCTCTCAGGCATACGTTGGTCCCGGCGACAGCCGCAACCGTCCAAGGAAAGCACCAACCATTGCAATGGAAGAGCGGCAGCGTCCAGAGATAAGTAGGGTGGTGGGGCAAGGCCCACTCCAGCGCATTTCCAACCGCGTTTAGGAACGCACCGCGGTGATGGTACACGACCCCCTTCGGGTCCCCGGTCGTCCCGGAGGTGTAGTTGAGCGTGATCGCATCCCACTCCTCTCCAGGCAATGACCATTCAGCTTCAGGCGCGCCTTCGCCTATCAACTCTTCGTATGTGAGTTCACCGATCGGCGTCAGATTACCCAGCGTCAAATCTTCAATATCGACAACTGTGGGTGATACTCCTGCAAGTGTGACGGCCTCCTGACCTACCTCGCTCAGACCCTGATCCACTAGAAAGACCTTTGCTTCAGCATGGTCGAGCATGAAAGCAATCGCTGAAGCATCCAGCCGCGTGTTGATCATATGCAGAACCGCGCCTGACATTGGTACACCGAAAGCGACCTCAACCGCGGGTGGCGTGTTAGGGCAGAGGACAGACACCGTATCTCCGGGTCCAATACCACGCGCTCGTAGAGCATCTGCCAGCTTGATGCACCGCTGGTACGTGCTGATCCAACTCTGGGTCTGACCCATATAGCGAACTGCAGCGCGCTCTGGAAAGACTTCAGCAGTACGCCTCAAGAAGCTGAGCGGCGACAACGGTACATGATTAGCAGAGCGCTTGCCTAGGCCCAGGTCGTACTTGCTCATCGTCTAAGCGGAGTAAGCCGTCCTCTGCCATCTAGTAGATTGCTGAGCAGAGGTCTCACTAATCGCCTCTAACGCAATGCTGTCCAGTCTTTCGGCTATGGGAGATTCCACTAACCGCTCGATAAACCGGGCCGGGTAGTCTAAGTCCCAGTCCAAGAAGGTTTCTGGACCTCGGTCGAGATGCTGTAAGATTCTGATAACCAAGTAGGAGTCATCTAACAGGCCCGCGAGTCCCTGGGTCATCTCCGGAATCAGATCAATAGGATGCAGATAGTACCACTCCGCACGATCAAGCAACGGACAGACGACGGATTCGAGCCCGCAGGCTCGGGCTTCCTGACGCGCGGTCGCTAGGAGAACAGGTATAGAATCAATGACCTCCGCCGCAACCTCCGTTGCTTGACGCACCTCTGACTCATCTGCTTCCGGCAAAACCTTGGCAATGTGCTTCTCAAGTGCATCAAGGCCACCTCTAGCCTTGGCACTCTCGATCACTGCCAGTATGTCAGGAATATTGCCGCTGTTTTCATCCTGTCGGGGCTGCGTTTCTTCGGACATGAAAACCCTTATTCGGCTTTGGCGGTGTGTCGACCGCCTACCTTTAGAAGCACTGGATTTCTTAGAGGGACTGAACCTCGCTCGCCTATCACAACTTTGCTACCCCTTCGTTCGTTTGGGGATGACAAGCACTCAGAACCCACCTGTAAACCTGACCCTTTAAAGCGACGCCCGGCGGAGCCTAAGGCTGTTACATACCACAGTTACAGAACTCATAGCCATAGCAAGTGCCGCTAATATCGGGTGAAGAGATCGCAACAGCATCGGTAGGAACGTGAGAGAGTAGAACACACCAACAGCAACCGGAATTAGCGCCACATTATAGAAAAAAGCCCAAAAAAGGTTCTGACGTATTGAGCGCATCGTGGCCCTGCTCAGTGATAGTGCCTCGGTGACCGAGCGGAGATCTCCTCGCATAAGAACTACATCCGCTGTCTCCATGGCCACGTCAGTACCCGTCCCCAGAGCAACTCCAACATCCGCCTGAGCAAGTGCAGGAGCATCATTGATCCCGTCACCCACCATGGCAACACGTACTTCACCGCCACCTTGGAATTCACGTACTACAGCAGCTTTTTGACTCGGCAACACTTCGGCTCTGACACGCTCAATTCCTACTTCTGAGGCAATTTTTCGGGCGACTGTCTCATTATCTCCTGTAAGCATTACGACCTCGAGGCCAGAGGCCTTAAGCGCTTCAATCGCTTCGGCCGAGCCCTCTTTAACCGAGTCGGCCAACCCAACCAATCCTGCCATTACACCATCAACCGCCACCCAAACAGGGGTGTGAGCCGCTGCTTCGATCTGTGCTGCCACGCCGGATAGCCCCTCAGTGGCGATTCCTCTCTGGTGCAGGAGCGTTCGAGTTCCGACGAGCACGGCCGTTCCATCGACAATAGCAGCAACACCTTGGCCCGGCAGAGCTTCAAAATCGGTCGGATCCTTGAGGTCGAGACCCCTTTCCAGTGCCTCCCGAACAACCGCCACACCCAAAGGATGCTCACTCGGTCTCTCAGCCGACCCTGCCCAGTGCAGCAACACAGCCTCATCTGAGAGAATGGAAGAGACATCGCGGACCCTAGGTTCACCTCGTGTAATCGTGCCTGTCTTGTCTAGTACGACGACACTAAGATTCATAGAACGTTCAAGCGCCTCTGAGTTCCGGAATAAAATACCCATACCTGCCCCCCTACCCGTTCCGACCATCACAGCAGTAGGAGTCGCCAGGCCGAGAGCACATGGGCAGGCGATGACAAGAACCGTAACCAGCCTGATTAGGGCAGCCGTAAACCCTGCACCAACCCACAGCCACCAGACAAGCATCGTCACGACTGCTATCCCGATTACTGTGGGCACAAAAATGGCCGCAATCCGGTCAGCGAGCTGCTGGATAGGAGCTTTACTGCCCTGGGCTTCTTGGACGAGCCTCACAACCTGAGCCAAGGCCGTATCAGACCCAACGCGCGTAGCCCGAAAGCGAAACGTGCCCGTCTGGTTAATGGTGGCTCCTACAACCTCTTGGCCCGGAGCTTTCTCAACAGGCATGCTTTCACCGGTAAGCATACTCTCATCAACTGCCGAGTGACCTAGGGTAATGACACCATCGACCGGAATACGCTCGCCGGGCTTTACCACAATCTCGTCGCCTACCATCACCTGCTCGATAGGCACACTAACTTCACCGTCCTCCCTTAGGACGCACGCCTGAGATGGACGCAACCCCATCAGCTCACGAATCGCCTGACTCGTCTCTCCCTTGGCCCGCGCCTCTAAAAGCTTGCCGAGCTTAATGAGCGTGATAATCAGCGCTGCGGTCTCGAAGTAGACATGCTCGCCTAGACCTATGGTTCCAAGCGTCAGCGCGGTTGCTACGACAACTGAGTAGAGGTAAGCCACCGTTGAACCCAGGGCCACGAGCACGTCCATATTGGCGGCTTTGTTTCGCAGCGACTTGTAACTACCGACGTAATAGTCCCAACCCACATAGAACTGAACTGGCGTCGCAAGCACGAACATGACCCAGTTCACCCAAGGGCTGTGCGCCCAAGCCCCTATGAGAGCAAAATCCCGTGCCATACTCAGCAGGAATAACGGCCCTGAAAACGCTACACCGACCCAAAACTTGAGGCGCTGATCCTGAAGTTCCTCTGCTCGTGCACGTGTCTCTGTATCCTCAACGTCATCCCCATCGACTAACACCACACCGTAGCCAATCCGCTCAATCGCAGCTGCTAGTTCGGAAATCGTCACCGAATCCGGATCAAACTCCACCGCAGCCCGTCCCGAGGCGTAGTTGACAGTCGCCTCACCTACGCCTCTCACCTTATTGAGGGTGCGCTCGATCGTAGCTGCACAGTTAGCACAGGTCATCCCTGTGATCGGGAGGATAGCTTCGCTTGCCGCCAGGTTTAATTCGGACATCGGGGACTCAGGCCTATTTGGCTGGTCCGTAACTAATCTCTTCCATAAGCCCCTCAATCGCCTCCCAGTCTGTAGCGTCTGGGTCCCAGGAAACCGTCACATTCCTAGAGACCTGTTCAGCGCTCACCGAAAGAACACCACTAAGTTCTCCGACTTCACGCTCGATTGTCATCACGCAGTGACCACAACTAATACTAGGGACGTTCACCGTTTTACTTGTCATCTCTTGCTCCCTTGCTCCTAGGCTTTGCCTGTTGCTTCAAAGACCTCGAGTAACTCACCTAACACCTGTTCCCTCTTATCAAGATCAGGACTTCTGATCGCATTGGTCACACAGGAGTGTAAGTGTTGGTCCAAAACCAGGCCGCTTACTCTCTTCAAAGCTCGCTGAAGTGCAACGATCTGGTTGACGACATCTACACAATAAGCGTCTTCTTCTACCATGCGTTGCACACCCCGGACGTGACCTTCGACGCTTTTTAGTCTCCTTACGATGTCGGCTGTGCATTCCTTTGCCACTTGATTGACCTCCTAAGGCCTCTCGATTAACCCATCCCCCCAGGGGGGGGCTGTAAGACTAAAAGTGCTTATCATGGCGAATTACGTCAACGGCTTGACCTTGTGACCCGCCCCAGTGCAGTCCACCTTGGCAGCCCTCACTGTCCAACGGAGCGGATAGCCGCACGCACCCATGTCTACTAAGACGGTTCTCATCCCCGGCCAGGAACTTACGGCAGGTATTCCTCACGAAGCGGACGATGCCAGTCCAATCGAGCTTTTCCAGGAATGGTTCGAAGCAGCGAGACAGTCAAAGATGTTGCTGCCCGATGCCGCATCTCTTGCCACTGCTAGCACGGCTGGCATTCCTTCAGCGCGAATGGTTCTACTGAAGTATGTAGATGATTCAGGCTTTGTATTCTACACGAACTACGGCAGCCAAAAAGCACGTGAGCTGGACGAAAACCCTCATGCAGCAATGTGTATCCACTGGCCGTTACTCCAGCGACAGGTAAGGATTTCTGGACCAGTAGAGCTGGTCGATACCGAAGAAAGTGCGGCGTACTTTGCTACACGATCTCGCGGCAGCCAGATCGGCGCATGGGCCTCAAGCCAAAGTGAGCCACTCGATTCTCGGGCAAGCCTGGAAGTGCGTGTCCAGGAGGCCCAGGAGCGCTTCAACGACGAGGAGATTCCCCTGCCAACGTTCTGGGGTGGTTACCGCATTAAACCCGAAAGGATCGAGTTCTGGCAGGGGCGGTCCGACAGGCTTCACGATCGTTTGATCTTCACACTCAACGGCGTGCATTGGACGTCAGCGCGACTGTATCCTTAGGAAGGGCTGATGGCAACCAACAAGTACTTCACTGGAAATACCATTCGGTTCTTGAAGGACCTAAGGGAGAATAACAACCGTGAGTGGTTTGCTAAGAACAAGTCGCGATACGAAGAACAGCTCAAGGATCCCGCCTTGCAACTGATCGCCGACTGCGCGCCAGAGTGCACTAAGATCAGCCCGCACTTCATGGCGACTCCGCGCTCACTCTTCCGGATCTACAGAGACACACGCTTTTCTAGAGACAAAACCCCTTACAAAACACACGCAGGGATCCATTTTCGGCACGATCAATCAAAAGATGTTCACGCACCTGGGTTCTACCTACATATCGAGCCGGGATCAGTCTTTGCCGGAATCGGCGTCTGGCACCCCGACGCTGCAGCACTCAAAGGGATTCGAAACCATATCGTGGAAGAGCCTGACGCATGGAAACGAGCGGCCCGGACAAAGAAATTTAGAGAGACCTTTAAGCTAGAGGGCGATCGTTTGAAGCGACCCCCTAAGGGCTTCGACCCAAATCACCCGATGATCGAAGATCTCAAGTGGAAAGACTACCTCGGTGTAGCCCGACTGTCCCAATCCTTCGCAACTAGCCCCGCGTTGCCAAAGGAGTTGTTCAACATCTTCGCAGCGGGGACTCCGTTCATGCGCTTTCTGTGCGAAGCACTCGGCGTTCCCTTCTGATCCTCCCCACCCAACGAGACTAACATGAGCCTCGGACTCCAAGCCGCCCTAGCCCTCTTCCCGATCGCACTCGGGGGTGTACTCCTAATCGGCTTCCGTATCGCTGCCAAGCACGCCATGCCCGCTGCCTATGTTGCTGCTGTCGCCGTAGGCTTTCTCGTATGGCAAATGAGCCCTTCACGGGTAGTGGCGGCCTCGATCGAAGGATTGTTCATCACCTTTGACCTGCTATTCATCATTTTTGGTGCAATCCTGCTTCTACACACACTTGAGCGCTCGGGAGGCGTAGCCGCGATCAAACGCTCTTTCGACGGCGTTAGCGATGACCGACGAGTCCAGATTGTGATTGTGGCTTGGCTCTTTGGATCTTTCATCGAAGGTGCTGCAGGCTTCGGAACTCCGGCCGCAGTGGCAGCTCCACTCCTAGTCGCACTCGGCTTTCCCGCAGCGACCTCGGTGATGCTTGGCATGATGATTCAGAGCATGGCCGTAACCTTTGGAGCTGTCGGAACACCTGTCCTCGTAGGCATTCAGGGTGGTCTCGGTGGCGAAGCCTTCATGGCTGACCTTGCTGCGGTCGACCTCTCGATGAACGAGTTCCTTCGCCTTGTGACTGCAAAGGTCGTCATCCTCCATGCTATCGCCGGAGTTCTAATACCGACGTGGATGGTGGTTATGACGACCCGGTTCTTCGGAGCGAACAAGTCATGGACTGAAGGGCTTTCTATCTTGCCGTTCACGATCTTCGGAGGGCTCGCATTCGCGATCCCTTATATCCTTTTCGGGACTTTTCTTGGGCCTGAGTTCCCATCCCTTCTCGGAGCACCTGTAGGCCTCATTCTAGTCGTTTGGGTCGCGCGCCAAGGGTGGCTCCTTCCTGAAGACAAATGGGACTTCCCTGAGCGCGGGAGCTGGGACCAGTCTTGGATAAGTGGATTGGAAGAAGAGCTCGCTGACGTGCCCGAGGGCAGAGGAATTTCAGCCGTAATGGCATGGACACCTTACGCACTTCTCGGTGCGATCCTGGTCATGACTCGTCTAGACACACCACTTCGTGGCTGGCTGCAATCCGTCGCCATCTCTTGGTCCGATATTCTAGGATCTGGGATCACCGCTTCCACAACGCCACTCTATCTTCCAGCCTTTGTCTTACTGGTTGTAGTAGCGATTACGGCAGTTCTGCACCGAATGGAGATCTCAGAGCTGACCTCGGCAATTAAGTCATCCACAAAGGTTTTAGTGGGTGCTGGTATAGTGCTGGTATTCACTGTTCCCATGGTACGTGTTTACATCAACTCGGATTTGAATGGCGCAGGGATAGCATCGATGCCACTTGCTATGGCAGAGTGGGTGGCCCTGAACGTCGGAGCAGCTTGGCCCTTCTTCGCCGGAATAACTGGGGCCTTAGGTGCATTCATCGCCGGATCGAACACGGTGAGCAACCTAACGTTCGCGGTGTTTCAGTACGGTGTCGCCGAGCGATTAGCCATGTCGACTGTAATGATCGTTTCACTTCAAGCGGTGGGAGCTGCTGCAGGAAACATGATTGCCATACACAACGTTGTAGCCGCATCTGCAACTGTCGGTCTTCTGGGCAAAGAAGGTGACACGCTGAGGAAGACAATCCTCCCAACGATCTATTATCTACTAGTGCTTGGTATATGCGGGCTGATCGCCGTCCACGTGCTGGGGGTCACGGACCCGCTGATGGTAGGAGGTTAGTCGCGCTCGTCCCTTATTGAAGAGTCGCATGCTACAAGACTGGTTCAAATTCACCGAGCAAGGCACCTCCCCTGGGAAGGAAGTGCTCGCAGGAGCAACGACCTGGGTGACGATGGCGTACATCGTTGCTGTAAATCCGTCTATGCTCGAGAATGCGCAGATGGACTTCGGCGCGGTTTTCGTAGCAACGTGTCTAGCCGCGGCGTTCGGAAGCATATTTATGGGGGCCGTGGCTAATCTGCCGGTCGCGCTTGCCCCGGGATTGGGGCTGAATGCCTTCTTCACATACAGTATCGTGATCGGAATGAACCTCCCCTGGCAGACCGCCCTAGGCGCTGTTTTCTGGTCCGGGGTCATATTCCTAATCCTAAGTCTGACTGGTATTCGTGAGCGAGTTGTCTATGCGATGCCCGCAAGCATCAAAACGGGAATCGCTGTCGGTATCGGGCTCTTTCTCACGGTCATCGGCCTTGAGAAAGCCGGAGTCATCATTCAGGGTGAGGGTGCGCTACTTGCCATGGGTGACCTAAAAACTTGGTCCACAAGCCTATTCGCCGTCGGTTTCGTAATTACGATCGCTCTGTTTGTTCGAGGGAGTTCCATTGCGGTCATGGCCGGCATCTTGACGGTTGCAGTAATAGCATGGTTCTTGGATCCCAGCTTTGGGTTTCCTACATCGTTTGTTGCGCTCCCGCCTTCATTGGGGCCGACCTTCTTAGAACTCGAATTCCTACTACCGCTAGAAGTGGGATTCATAAGCGTTGTTCTAGCCCTATTGTTCGTCGACCTCTTCGATACATCGGGCACCTTGGTAGCAGTAGCAAATCAAGGCGGCCTCGAAACAGAAGAGGGGGAGATTCTCAACCTTGGCCGAGCGATGCTAGCCGACAGTAGTGCAACCGTCGTCGGTTCTCTACTCGGCACTTCTACAACCACCTCATATATCGAGAGCACTACGGGCATCTCCGTCGGAGGTCGCACTGGCCTGACGTCGATAGTGGTTGGCGTACTCTTCTTGGCAACGCTGTTCGTAGCTCCTTTCATACGTGCCATTCCACCATATGCAACTGCTCCTGCGCTGGTTTTTGTGGCGGTAATCCTGATCGGTTCCTTAAGTGATTTCGAGAACTGGAGCGATTTTTCAGAGTCGGCCCCGCTCGTCATCACGGCCGTCATGATGCCCTTGAGTTTTTCGATTGCGGACGGACTCGCGGCGGGAATCCTAACCTATGTCTTGATCAAGATACTTACCGGCAAACAAGGCGACCTCAACGGTATATTGATTGGGCTCGCTGTCATATTTCTATGCAAATTTGCACTACTCTGATAAAACTCTCCCACTCCTTAAAAAGACCTGAATCAGGAGATAAGTGATGCGTGGACAGATGATGGAAGTGCCGCTCCTCATCTCTTCGCTCATTGAGCACGCTGGTCGTGTACACGGGCAGCAGGAGATCGTTAGTCGCACATTGGAGGGGCCAATAAACCGCACCACCTGGGACGAGGTGCGGAGTAGGTGCAAGAAGCTTGCGGGAGCGTTGGACGCCCGAGGGATAGAGCGGGGCGATAGAATCGGAACACTCGCTTGGAATACGCACAGGCACCTCGAGGTCTACTTTGCCTTGTCGAGTATGGGCGCTATCTGCCACACGCTAAATCCTCGACTTCACCCGTCACAGCTGGTCTACATCGTTAACCACGCAGCTGACCGGGTACTATTCCTTCATTCTACTTTCTTGCCCCTCGTAGAGGCATGTGCTGACAATCTCAAGTCCATAGACACGTATGTAATCCTAGGAGCGGGAGAGAATCTTCCGGAAACCAAACTTGGAAATGTGGTCGCCTACGAAGATTTAATTGCCGAGCATGACGGTGATTACGACTGGCCAGAGCTAGATGAGAACGAAGCTTCTGCGTTGTGTTACACATCTGGAACTACAGGAAACCCCAAGGGGGCTCTATACAGCCACAGGTCAACCATTCTGCACGCGTACGGAGTTGCACAGCGGGATGTCTTTAACCTGGGACAGGCTGCGACCATCCTGCCCATTGTGCCAATGTTCCACGCTTCGGCATGGGGAGTCCCCTACGCTTCGGCAGCAACAGGAGCCAAACTTGTCTATCCTGGTCCTCGCTTAGACCCACAGGGCTTAACTGAACTCTTTGAGCAGGAGGGCGTGACACACTGCGCCGGAGTGCCCTCAGTCTTCATCCCCCTGGTCCAGTATTGGCGCGAACAGGGCGGTACTCGACCTGAGTCACTTGAACTCATGGTGATCGGCGGGAGCGCACCGCCTCGGTCTTTGATTGAAGCGCTTGACGGAGAGTTTGGTATTGAATTCCGCCACGCGTGGGGTATGACCGAGATGAGCCCCCTGGGAACGGCTAACGTGCTATCTCCCGATGAGCTAACTGAGCCAGTCGAAGTGCGCTCAGGATTTCATGCCAAACAGGGTCAACCTCCATTCGGCGTAGAGCTTCGCATTGTCGACGAAAATAGCAATGAACTACCAAGCGACGGAGAGGCGTTTGGTGAACTGCAGGTGCGAGGACCGTGGATCGTAGACAGCTATTTTGCTGACAACTCAGGACAACTCACAGAAGATGGTTGGTTCCCCACAGGAGACGTCGCCACGATCGATGAGCGACATCGTATGCAGGTTACGGACCGGACCAAAGATCTCATCAAGTCAGGGGGCGAATGGATCAGTTCGATCGACATTGAAAATGCGGCTATGGACCATACTGGAATCACGATGGCGGGAGTGATTGGCGTGCCTCATGAAAAATGGGGCGAGCGACCAATGCTCATTGTGGTTGCTGCTACCGATCCAGCCCCGACTATAGAGAGTGTGCTTGAACATCTCTCTGCCAGCCTCGCCAAGTGGCAGCTCCCCGACCAAATCATCTTTGTCGACACGCTACCTATGGGCGCGACGGGCAAAGTCCAGAAGACCAAATTACGGGAGCAGTATGGCGCTGGCTGACGAGTATAGCGATGACGCCCTTCGCGTCATCGTCAGCCCCTAAGCTCTAAGCTCCACCATCCAGCTGCTGATCGCTCGACTAAAATAGTCCGGGCTAAACAGGGTCCAATCCTCGAGGCCCTGGGGCAAGCTATATGCTGCACCGGCCTCTTCCGCACTCATGCCCTGATCGATCGCTGCTCGCGCGGCTCCTTCTAGATGGTCCAGAAGACCAATGTACGCGTCTAAGTCAGCGTTATCAGCTAGAGGTCCATGTCCAGGGACATACGTTGTGGCACCTCTGGCTCGCATCACACGAACCTCTTGGGATAACCGTGACGGTGCGGCGTCCACATAGTTCGGAAACATGGCATTCCATACGAGATCACCACAAAAAACAACAGAAGAGTCCGGGATCTCAATGCTCAGATCAGAGTCGGTGTGGCCTCTCCTCGGCACGAGAATAAGAGAACGGTCCCCGAGGTCGATCTCGGTTGGCCTGCGACCGACGAGCAACGTCGCATTGCCAAGAATCTCGGCTAACCCTTCTTGGTTCCCATTCAGCATATGCTCCCGTGTGACATCGGTTACAATCACTTCGAGATCACCACCCTCAAACGTCCCGCGAAGGCCACCCGTGTGATCCCCATGATAGTGACTTAATACAACATGCGTGGGCCTACGACCTACCAACCGTGTTGCCTGCTCTATCATCCATGAGGCCCCCGTATCCGAAGCAAAACCTTCGATAACAACAACTCCGGCCCTGCCCGCAACGATCCCACCATTACAGAGAGTAGTTCGGTCCTGTAGCGGTGTGGACACCAAAGCCCAAATACCTTCAGCCACCCTCTCGAGACGACCCCAAGGTTCAGATACATCGATCGGAAACCGGTTCTGCGAAGCCCAAAGCTTGCGCGCCCAGACAGGAGAACCTGCTGCCATAAGACCCACATGCGCCGCGCATGAAATCCCACAGCCGATAACTTTTCGTCGAGTGTACACGGACAAAAACTTTCCTGCCTTAAGTTCAGGTCTAGTGGCCTGCCCTCTGTGCCTCCGTCAGGGCCAACACCGCAAAGGCCGTAGCGGCGTCAGACATTATGCGACCTCGTTCCGACTCAGGATCCCTCTCTCGGTTGAGCGATGCAGACGGCCAACGGCCGTCTGCATCCTGATTGTGCACTAACCAATCGAGTGCGCGAACTACGTTCTCTTGCTCCGTCGCCACGCCGGCCTGTTGGAGCACAAAAGCAATCAACCCCGTTGCATACCCATCACTCTCCGTTGGCGGAATGTACTCCTCACGTCCCTTCCAGCCTCGCAGAGCCGCAAGACTCCACCCACCATCCTCGTTTTGAAGGCGTTCCAAATCTTTCAGCAAAGTCTGGTCATCCGCAGGGTCGACCAGTCCCCTGAGTTCACTGCCAGCCCATAGCAGCATGAGCCGGTCAAACGTGGGACGCTCTTGCCAGTCCTCTAGAAGGTAGTCCCGCAACAGGGTGAGTGACTCCTGAATTTCAGGCAAATCAGCGTATGCCTGCGGAGCCATCCCCACCGCAATAGCGGCAAGGGCTGCACCAAAATACGACGCCCCCTTCGATTCCCAGGGTGCCAAATCAAAGTAGAGCCAAGCCCAAGCGCCGCGCCCTTCACCCCGCGTGAACTGAAGATCCCAAAGATTTTCAAAGGCCTGCAGTGTTTCACTCGCCAAGTAACCTTCTCGTGCGTCGCGGCTGGCCAAGACAAATGCATTGAGGATGGCCTCAGTTCCCCTCGACTCACTGGACTTGGGAAGTCCGAAGGTCTGATCTGGATAGAACGGATCGATTTCGTTCCACATAGTTACGCGTTTCCGCGTGTCACTAATGAGTCTGGTCTCCGGAAGCGTCTCGCCAACTTCGCCAAGAACATGACGAAGTGCTGGCCGAGCCAAGAGGTACGGCACGGTCGTATGGCAAGACTGGCATGCCGTATTCTGGTCACGGGCCGCAACCGGCCAGTCAATCCACCACGCCTGACGTTCGTCCATGTAATCGGCAGCCGCAGCCTTATCCCACTGGGACTCGGCGATTGAGGGCGCTGCAAAGCCAAATGCTACAAAACATGTGAAGCTAAAAAACCGTTGGCTGGTCGGACTCTTCATCGGGCCTCTGACCTCCTTCCTTGGGGCAGCCACCCCCTGAGGTTACTGGTCTCATGCGTGCTAGGCACCCCCTGTTGCCCATAAGTTTAACAGGGCCCTGCACCTGAGGCTTTTAGTGCCAGACTTTGGTTGTCCTGCCTTGGAATTAGTCTAGGTTGGATACACTCGCTTCATAGATCTTTTATTTCATAAAATCAGCCAGAGTTACATCTTCTGGCGCTTGGAGTCAGCGACCCCCAAGCTGGTTGTCCATGATTCGCTACCTGATTCTGTCTTCGTGCGCCGCAACGGTATTTATGCTGTCCGCCTCAGGTGGGGCCACGGCTCAAATGCCTCAGGAAGTCGACTCGGTCCGACTTCTTGCTGAGCTCTCTATCCTCGCTCACGACTCTATGGAAGGCCGTTCACCAGGAACTCCAGGAAGCCTGCGAGCGCGTGCTTTCTTGGAACGGGCAATGGCCAATTCTGGAGTTGAGCCTGTCCAAGGAAGCTTTCGACACGTGTTCGAGTGGCAAAGAGGGCGGGGAGAGAACATCGTCGGACTAGTTCCTGGCACCGAAGCCATTGACACAGTCATCGTAATCACGGCCCATTATGACCACCTTGGAATTCGCGACGGCCAGGTCTTTAACGGCGCGGACGACAATGCCTCTGGAAGCGTCGCTATCCTAGAGATCGCCCGACGACTCGCGGCTTCCCCACTTCGGCACACCGCGCTGATCGCACTGGTTGATGCTGAAGAGGTCGGTAGTAGAGGAGCTAGAGCCATTTTGAATGATGAACTGGTTCCAGTAGAACAAGTCGTGCTAAACGTCAATTTGGACATGATATCTCGAACCGCTGGACTTCTCTGGGCAGCGGGCGCCTATCACACTCCAGCCCTTCACCCAGTACTGTCCAGAGTCGCTGCGGATACCGGAGAATCACTGACCTTGCGGCAGGGGCATGACCGTCCTGGCGCGCCTGAGGGTGATGACTGGACCCACGCATCAGACCACTCTGCCTTTCACTCTTTAGGGATTCCGTTCGTATATTTTGGGGTCGAAGACCATGAGGACTATCACCGGTCCACAGACGATGTCGAACGAATAAATCCAGGGCAGTACATCACTGCCGTTCGCACCATTCTCCACGCTATCAAAGCATTGGATGCTGCCCTTCCTCTTAGTGTCCCGAACCCACTATGAGTGAGCTGAAAAGGGCACGTATTCCCCACCCTCTGATCCTCATGACCGGATGCATCGTGTTTGCTGCCCTCTTGAGCTACGTGCTTCCAGCAGGTGAGTACGAGCGAAAGGAGGACCCTGAAACTGGTAGGTCAGTAGTGGTCGCAGACACCTATCAAGAAGTTGCATCGAACCCGGTAGATCTCTTCCAAGCGATTGTCGCACTGCCCAGAGGCATGGCAGAAGCTGCGGACGTAATCTTCCTGGTCTTCCTGATTGGCGGAGCATTCACAGTCGTCGACGAGACCGGCACACTTCGGCGAGCTATTACAGCTCTAGTAAGAATGCTAAGAGGCCGAGATTTACTGGTGATTCCGATCGTCTCGCTTTTCTTCGGAGCAGGCGGGGTAACCCAGAACATGCAGGAGGAGATTGTTGCGCTCACCCCAGTCTTGCTCATCCTGACAACTCGCGTCGGCTTCACGCCACTTATAGCTGTGGCAATGAGCGCCGGTGCAGCTGTAGTTGGCTCGGCGTTTAGCCCTATCAATCCGTTTCAGGTCCTCATCGCTCAGTCCGTGGCCGACCTACCACCAGCATCGGGGCTCGGCTTTCGCACAGTCTTCCTACTAGCGGCGATGGCCCTCTGGATTGGAATCACTATGCGTCATGCCCAAAGAACACGTATCACTCCTCGATTGGTTGGAATTAGCACTAACGAAAGAATGTCGGGCCGTGACCTGCTCGTGCTAGCAATGGTTGCAATTACGTTCGTGCTGATCGTTGTCGGGTTACTGCAGTGGGAATGGGGCTTCAACGAGCTTTCAGGAACGTTCTTCATCATGGGTGCCATAGCCGGATTGATGTCTCAGCTGGGGCTCACAGGGACGGCCGAAGCATACGTCCGGGGATTTCGGGAAATGGCTTTTTCTGCCCTCCTCATTGGCTTCGCTCGCGCAATTTTCGTGGTTCTCGATGATGGCCAAGTAATCGATACGATCGTACACGGGATGTTTCAGCCGCTCGCAGGACTTCCCCCACTAGCTTCGGCCCTAGGCATGGTTCTCACGCAAGCAGTCATTCACGTACCGGTCCCGAGCGTAAGTAGTCAGGCTGTCCTCACTATGCCTCTCCTGGTTCCTCTTTCTGACCTACTTGAACTCCCCCGCCAAATCACAGTACTCGCGTATCAGTATGGGGGCGGTCTGACCGATTTACTGACACCGACTAATGGGGCATTGATGGCAATCCTGGCAGCAGCAGGTGTTCGCTATGATGATTGGCTCAAGTTTACCCTACCACTCTATCTCAGTCTGGTAGTGCTGGGAGGCCTGGCGGTCACTGTAGCCGTATCAATTGGGCTCACATGATCCAGCGCGATGGAACCTGAAGGTCGTGTGGCAGTCGTCGCCGCCGTAATCCAACGAGGAGACAAGTACCTTCTGGGTCAACGACCAGAATCTAAACGTCATGGTGGACTCTGGGAGTTCCCGGGCGGCAAGGTTCACGATGGTGAGTCCCGCTTAGAAGCTATCCGGAGAGAACTCGCTGAGGAGCTCGCCCTCAAGGCTGTTCGAATCGAGAGGCTCCTCTTTTCAGTGGTAGATAAGGGATCTCCTTACGTGATCGAATTCGTAGAAACAGTCATTGAAGGCACACCGACTCCTTACGAACACTCAGAGATCGCTTGGCTCACGATAGGTGAGCTTGATGAACTCAGACTGGCACCGGCTGATGCAGCCTTCGCTGCCCACCTCCGCCTGGATGCATAAGCCCTGACCCTAAACTATTGAGCCCAATCGGGCGAGGTCTTGCGCTCTCGCCTTCGGAATCTCGCTCTTGAGCCCTTCACCTGTGATCGCTCCTCTACCGAGCACGTCACCCTCAAACCTCAAGGCCACAGGGCCTCGACGAGGAAAATCGACTGCGACAGGATCACCATGGAATAGTGACTGCAACTCGCTTCGAGTGAGATCAATGACTCTCTCTTTGATCCTCCTGTTAGCGATACGAAGGAGGTCATTCGTTGGACGCGCCCTGCCTCGGCTATCAAAATCAACAGCGCGTATTCCAACAGAGATAGGCCGCCACGGCCCCTCTTCCCACGCCGAAAGAGGCCACTCTTCGACGGCGTGTAGCCAGACTCGGCCACCGCGTACCGTCCAACGCCACTCAGGATCAGGAGCGATACCGTAGCGCTCGACGAGATCCAGAAGGGCATCCCCAATAAGCTTCTCTGATCTCGATTCGTCTTCACCGGACTGTGGATCAGGAAATGTCTTGGGTACCTGTGACCAACTCTCATCTGTCGGATCACCGCCCAGCCGCTTCAGCCTCGCTATGAAAAGTCCACCAGAATCCAGATGATGGGGATAGATCCGCCCTGCGCCTTCAAGACGTGAGTCAAACGCTTCCCCCTCGAAGGACGTTAGCCCGGGAGCATGGGGCACCTGCAAGTTCACTGGCTCCAACTCGACTGGTGCCTCTCTCAGGATATCGCTCACCACCGCCTCGTTCTCTTCCGGGGCAAACGTGCACGTGACGTAAAGCACGGTCCCACCTGGCTTAGTCAGTCGAACTGCTTTGTGCAGGAGTTGGCGTTGTAGCTGAGAAATGTACCTGAGAAAGGACTTAGACTGGTTGGGGGCCGCGCCGGACCGCTTACGTAATGTGCCCTCACCAGAGCACGGTGCGTCCACCAGTACTCGGTCAAATTTTACACCCTCTGGGAATGTTCGTCCGTCACTAGCCACAACGACAATATTGAGATGACCGAGCCTATAAACATTTCCTAGCAATCCTCGAATCCGTCGCTCATCCACCTCAGAAGCCACTATACAACCTTGACCACCCATCAGTTCGGCTAGGTGCATCGTCTTACCCCCAGGTGCGGCACAAAGATCTAAGACTCTCTCACCGGGCTGGACACCTAGAAGAGGAGGAGCGACACCGGTTGAGGCCTGCTGGACATACAGTAGGCCCAGCCAGTGCTCAAGCGTCATGGAAACCGGGCCGGGCCCGTCTTCCACCGTGTAGAACATCTGCTGCCCGTCGAGAGGGCGAAGCACAAAGCCCTGGCTCTCTAGGCGGGCTAGCACCTCCTCCGGAGTTAGTCGAGAAGCACGAAGTCGAAATACCGTAGGCTCCGGACGCGATACTGCGTCCACAAACTGAGTCCAGTCGGGGATGACAGCGCGGTAACGGGTCAGGTCAACCGAACCGTTCTGACGCCGGTGAGGACTCCGCCTTGCCACCAGCCCTAACCCTCCGTCAGTACGGGAGGATCTCGTCCTGCTCCTCTTCTTCCTCACCCTCGCGGACTAACGTCAGAATGGCTGCTTGAGGTACCACGAGGTATTGTTCGCCCTCAAAGGTGATCTCGACCGCAGCCTGTCTGAAAAAGATGGCGTAATCACCCAGTTGAGCCTGAAGGGGCACATATCTCGGCTCCGGTGCACCGATCTTCCAAGGCTCTTCAGGTAGTTCCGTAGGTGCCGAAACAGCATTGCCGGGACCGGTTGCTACAACCTTACCTCCCTGCACTGCCTGACTATCCACCGCAGTGGGTGGCAAGTATAGGCCGACCTTAGTGCGGTCCTCACCCTCTTCAGGCTGAACCAGCACACGGTCTCCCACGACAATAAGGCGTTTTTTTGAGTCAGACATGATTCATCCGCTGGATCAATGGAGGTATAAAGGTCGCGGCTAGAAGAGGATTCCGGCAACTGTAACTGCCGGAAACATGCCTCTAGGCTTAGATGAAATTTAGGTCAAAAAGTGGGGACCTCCTCTATTGGGCTTGCCCGCTGGTTCATTGAGACCACAATTAAACCTTGGGATTGGACCTATGCAGGGACACTGCCAAAAAAGGGGGCCGTACCATGATGACACGCAAACTCCTATGCACGGCTGCGGTCGTTCTAGGCTTCGTAGTGTTCAGCGGGCCACTAGCTGCTCAGGGCGTCGCTGGCGAGTGGCTATTCGAGGTTGACCTCGATACTGGTAGCGGCGAAGCAACCTTTGTGTTCGAAGTAAATGGAAGCGAGATCGCCGGAACCTATATTGGGATACTCGGGGAACAGGCAGTCACAGGCACAATAGAAGGTGACGTAGTGCGCTTCGGATTCGAGTCGGATGACGCAGGGTCAGTTAGTTTCGATGGAGTAATCGACGGTGATGTTATAGAAGGCGAGTGCGTCTATGGTTTACTCGGCTCCGGCACATTCTTCGGTTCTAGGGGGGAGTGACATAAACCAAATGAGGCGTCTTCTAGTATACGTTTTTGCTCTGCTACCGGCTGTCCAAGCAGGGGGGCAGCAGCTACCTAGTAGCTTTGCAGAATCTGAGCTAACCCGCTCCCGACAGTGTGTCGATGTACTGGACCGATTCGAAGCACTGAATTCGCAGCTCGCACCGTTGCTCGACCAGTCGCAACACTTGATCAGCATCGCCGAAGCAATCGCCCTTGAGGAATCTTCGATTGTGGCTGACCTGAATGATGCCGAGCCACTTGAGGCCGAAGTAAAGGCATGGTTTTCAGTGGATTCTGGGCTTGCAGAGCGGTTCGTCGCCACCCAAGACTCAGCAATTCTAGCCGAACGTGCTCTCGCACGTGATTCCATCAGAATGGCCGTGAGCAATGCGCTTGATGGAGTTCAGGCCGAGGCAGACGAGGCGATCGCGGCGACCGGAACACTTCCGACAGAAATCGTTTCATGTGACGGCGCTGTATTTGTCCGGAGTGCGATTCTGGAAGCGTGTGGATCAGCTGAGAGTTCCGTCTGCCAGGCAGCCCGAGATACTGTGGCAAATTCTGAATTCAGGTTCGTGGACTCACCCGAGATCCTATGGGACATTCAGCAGTTTCGCCCCTGGACACCTCCTGCACCAATCGGAGTGACACCGGAAGGGCAACTAGATGGGGCCCGAACCGCGGCTTTCACTCGCACTGGAAACATATCTGTGAATGTCGCGTTCTATCCACTGTTCCAAGCACGCGAGCAGCTCACTCCAGAGATGCTCGGAAGTATTGAGATGGTCAGCGATTCTTTAGGGTTTGTGATGTCGCATCCCGAAGTTGTGTTTTTCCCCACATTGGCAATTCAGGCCTCACTACCAATGCCGCTAGCAGACGAGTCTCTATACCTGCTTCACTTTGGAGGTCCGGAAGAAATCGACGCAGGTACAACCATTTGGACAGGACCAGCAGGAACCGGCCAACCACCCGCGGGAGACGTCGTACTAGGACCGACAGCAATCCGTCGGCTAGCTAGCGGCGAACCCGTATCATTCAGCGCAATTCGAGAGAGTGAGGAGGGGAACGATGAGGCCGTCTTCTCAATCGAACTTAGTTCGGTGAACCAGGGTCCGACCGTTGAAGCCCTCGTGGGATACATGAGCGAGCAGCTCTCGAACGACCTAGAACGCCTGATCCCTCCGGGTACCCGTTAGCGAATCAAGTCTGGACCACCCGTGCGATCGTCAATGACAAATCGGTCGCGAGCGGGCATCTGAATATCGGGAAGGCTCTCCTCGTTGATTACCGCATCCTCAGGGATGATCTCATTCAAATAGAGCAGGTAGGCAATTACCGAATAGATCTCGTCCGGATTAAGGATGCCTGGAGTTAGCTGAGGCATGGCCTTCGAGATAAACTCGTATAGGGTAGTCGCGTAAGGCCAGTATCCCCCGATAGTCCGGTCACCGGGAGAATCCTCCCATGGCTCCGTACCTACAAGGCGATCGTTAGGACCTTCAACACCTGTCGGTCCGTGACACGCGACACAGTGTACCATGTAGACCTGTTCTCCCACTGAAACTGTTCCTGAGCCCGCGGGCAACCCCTCGCCATCCGGCTTAACGTCAACATCCCACATTGCGATGCGCGTCTCATTGGCCTCTGCTCCAAAGCCAAATCGAGCTGGGGCATGAGCTGGGAGGCCTTCTAAGGTGCCTGCTACCTCACCAGCGTCGGCACTCGCACTCAGGTAAGTGGATCCGGCATCTTCAGTTCCACAAGCAGTACTCGCCACCAATGTAGCTGTGAGGAGGAGGGTGCCGACGATTGCTTGTCTCATACCAACTCCCCAAGTGCAAATGTGACTACACCATCGGATGCTACCTTCCACGGTCGCTGATGATTGAAATGGTACGAGGTGCGCTCACCTCGAGCCTCCCAGAGTTGCTGCACCGTTGGCTGGACGTAACCCGTCTCATCCGTAGCCCGGCTAAGAATGAGGGCGTCCTGCCCATCCCACTCCCAAAGGTGTCTGAAACGTACTGTAGCCTTCGGAAGGATCGGGCCCTGAAGCGCCGCCTGAACCCAGTTCCGGCCGCCATCGGTGCTAACCTCAACACCGGTGATGCGGCCGCGACCCGACCAAGCTAGTCCGCGAATCTCCCACCATCCCCGATCCGGTAACGCATAACCGTAAGAAGGAAAAGTGATAACAGACTTAGCATCCATATAAAAACTGAACTGACGAGCGGTACCGTCCCCAAGCGGATCGGTGTACTTGGAGGTCTCCTCCCGCGTCATCGTAGGCCGGTCCGTGACCTCGATGCGGCGGAGCCACTTCACTTGAGAGTTCCCCTCCCAACCAGGAAGGAAAAGCCGCACCGGATAACCCTGTTCTGGACGGATAGCTTCTCCGTTTTGACCGAATGCTAGCAAGGCATCATCCATGACCTTCTCGAGGGGTATGCTCCGCGCCATGACGGCGGCATCACTTCCCTCCGCTAGTATCCAAGAGGCGCCCCTGCGAACCCCGACCTCACGCAGAATTGTTGATACGGGAACTCCCGTCCATTCGCTGGTACTGAGAAGCCCATCCATGGCCTGAACCGTGATCTCGGTAGGCATGTTGGTCGGTCTGTATACCGCTCCCCCGTTCCCTGAGCACTCGAGAAAGTGAATCCGTGACACGCGAGGGTATCGTTTTAAATCAGCCATGCTGAAGACCGTCGGCCGATCAACCATCCCATGTACGAGCAGTTCGTGGTTGTCTGCTAAGATATCTGGGATTCCCGCATGGTGACGCTCAAAGTGCAAATCTGCAGGCGTGATAATGCCCATCAGTTCTTGAAGCGGTGTTCTAGAGGAGCTAGATAGTGCCGGATTGGGAGCCAGCCGTCTCGGTTGCTCTCCGGACGCGCGCCGTCCGAGTTCAGATGTAAGGCGACCCGGTATCTTGGTTGGATCCGGAGTCTGTGCCGGTGCTTCCTGCGCAATTAGCCTAACTGCATCCGCCTGTGTCCTAATCAAACCAGCGGCAACGACACCGGACGTGGTCGCAACCCAGGCCCGGCGTGAGATACTCGGGCGCTCTGCGTGTGGCATCCGTCTTTCCTCCAAGCAGCTAACCAATACCACCTAACCTGCAGTACCCTAATCCTCATAGCCAGGTTGGCGGAATCTTAAGCTGAATGTTTTGAAATTTTAACCATCTCCTGAAGCCCTTTTTCAACAACGACTTACACGATACTAGAGTTAGTACGTTCAGGTCATTCCGTATTAGGCATATCCTGAGCGTGTCAACGAGATTAAGCACCATGCTCAATCCAGCTTCTCAGTCCGCGCCATTGGTCGTCCTGGCGATATACAGCGCGACTGCCTCGATCTGCTGGTCCGTCAAGTGGTCTTGAGCGGCCATCACGCCCACTCCACCGGTCACAGCTGTCATAACGCGATCTATATCCGGGGCCAGTTCGTCCAGGTCGGGACCGATCATGCCACTCGTACCAGCATCCCTCAGAACATGGCACGCTCCGCACTGTGGTTCAGACAACTCTATAAACACGACACGGCCCAATTCCATCAGAGCGTTCTCTGTCGAGTCTCCAACACCCTGCAAGCTGAATGGTGCACACGAGCCGGTGCCCAGCAACAAAGGTATAGCAACAGTTGTTAAGAACGTCCGGGCCGACTTCACTCGACTGCTAAATTCACCGCGTGATCACGCCAACTCGTGTTCGCGTACCCTCGATGGTTCTCCGGTCGGTCAGCAGATTGAATGTTGCCGGCATCGTCAACTGCACGACTCACAAGCGAGTGCATACCCCTTTCTAGGTTTACTGGCAATGCAAATTGCCGCCATGCATACGGACCCAAGTTCGGGCCAATGAAGGGGACATTTTGCCAGGTGATCCCGCCGTCCACAGAAAGGTCCACCCGACGCACGCCTCGCATGCCTCCGAAAGCCACACCATCAATAACAACCCGGCCAGCACGCACGGGACCTCCGCCGCTGGGATGATTGATCCATGACTTCACACTCATCTCCCACATACTGGGCTGGCTCGGATCGCCACTCTCTCCGATCGGGCGCACGCGATATCCAGTCCGCATGATGGCTGCGCTGCTTTCCTCCGGGGTGAATGCCAATGTCTTAAGAAACTTCACTTGGTTAATTCCAAAATATCCTGGCACGATAAGCCGCAGGGGGCCACCGTGTACCAGTGGGAGCGGCTCTCCGTTCATCTCCCATGCCAGCAGTGCGTCCTCGAGCCCCTTGTTTAGCGGGATTGAGCGTTCCACTACCACATCTTCGGGAGGGATCCCTTGGGGAAGCTCCTCCCCACCAGTCCCCGTGACGAACCGAACTCCATCAGCTACGCCTCCGAGAGCCTCTGCTACTGCTCTGAGGGGCACCCCGCTCCAAATGACACAGCCAGCCGCGCCTACACCCCATTGGGACCCACTCGCCTCGTGTTCAAAAAAAGCACGCCCGTTTCCCGAACATTGAAGCACTGCAGCCACCGTCACTACCTCGAGCTTCTTCAACTCTCCGAGTGTTAGCATGCCTGGACGTATCACTCCGTCTACGGATAACGTCCACGCGTCCCGATCCGCGACGATAGCTTGATCCGGTGTCGGGAGATTATTACGCACAAAGAGACGCTCATAAGGAACGATGGCGCTGGTTCCGAACGCATCCCTTTTCGTTTCGAACGTCATACCCGTATGTCGAATCAGACTTCCGCTATCCTTTCCCGCCGGAAAAGATTCTGCTTGAAAAGCCTCAGATTTGTTGGTTGGGATCGGCTCAGCAGCCCAGGCGCTACCCCCAGTGCCGAGCAGTGCCAAACCGCTGCTGGCTCCGCCCACTCGCCTAAGGAAGGACCGGCGGGTGCATCCGGCCTCTCCTAGATGGAGGCTTTCAGAACTCACGTGTTCCCACCTCCTATTCCGAGTCTTTCGGGATAAATACTGGTTATCGGTGCCGATCGGATAATACCGCAAGCATCATCTTTCGCCAGTTCACCATTGTCTAATCGGAAAAGACAGACAGTCATGAGATGAGTTGGCTTAATTCACCCCTTTCTAGAAGACAAGAGCAGACGCGAACTCTACCCCCATCAGACATATGGATGGAAGCTCAAGCACGGACGGCCCATCTATAACGAACGCGATGCTTCGACCCAGTTCGGGTTCGTGCGAAGACCTCTATAATCAAAAGATTCCCATATGTCCTAGACGGAATCCCATATGCCAAGCACATTGAGCGTGTCGAAAGAACACCACTGTAGTTCGCCAAATCTGTGGAGAATCGAAGCGGCTCGTGCCAACTGAAGCCGTCCAGCTAAAAGCCAATGCCCTACTACGAGTATCACTGCCAGTCCAATGGTAAGACTCTTGAGGTTCGCCACGGGATGGAGCAGCGGGTAACAACCTGGGGAGAACTCGTCGAACTGGCCGTTACGGAACTGGACGACACATCCCCGGAAGCGCCGGTGGAACGGTTGTTAAGTGTCCCGGCACCACTAACAAACTCAGGCGCGACTGTGGATCAGCCGTGTAGCTCCAATTGCGGCTGCTTTCGGGGAACCTAGCTGGACATACACGAGCACGAAGTTGTCGTTTTAGGAAGCGGACCAGCAGGCTCTGCTGCCGCTACACTGCTGGCGCGACGAAGCCACGAAGTTGCTCTTGTACAGCCCTCCGAAACTCCCGCTGGATCACTGGCCCAGTCGGTGCCCCCATCCGCCAACAAGTTGCTCGGGGAAATCGGGGTACTTGAAGCCGTTCAGAGTGCGGGTTTCCGCCCCAATTACGGCAACTCCGTGTGGTGGGCAGGCCAGCCCGTCCGCCACGAGTTCTTCTCTGAGGGGCTGGAAGGCTACCACGTAGAACGCCGGAGCCTCGAAGACGTACTAGTTGCAGCCGCTGAAACAACTGGCGTGAGAATTTACCCTGGATACTCTGCCCGTTCGGCCATAGAAGACCCCGAAGGATGGATCATTACATGCGAGGCTTCGAACGGATCATCCGTTGGTCTTCGGGCATCATTTATCATCGACGCAACCGGGCGTCGTGGATTGCTCGCGCGTCGGGAAGGACGTGAGCCCGACCCGAGCACCACAACTCTTTCGGTACTAGGACACTGGCGGAAGCCTGGAGGGTGGGATCCAGAGACTGCCCACAACACCCTTATAGAGAGCTACGAGGACGGGTGGGCTTGGTCGGTGCCACTGGACGCCCAGACACGATGTTTTTCGGTCGTCATAGACCAGAGGCAAGGTGGAGTAGTAGGGGGCGGTGCTATGGACATCCTCACAACAGAGTTTATGAAGACCGCACACATAGGACCGTTACTTGCCGGATCCGTACCAACGGGTAAGGCATGGGCCTGCCCATCTTCCCTCTACGCTGCTCGTCGATACGCACGCAGAGGGCTCGTACTCGCAGGCGACGCTGGATCGTTCATCGATCCACTCTCCTCGTTCGGTATAAAGAAGGCACTATCCTCCGGGTGGTTGGGTGGGATTGTGACTCATACCTCACTGGTAGATCCGAGCATGGCCGAAACGGCTGTAGATTTCTTCGACCAACGCGAACATGAAGTCTACAGGACTTATAGAAGGCTTTCCGCCACATATTTCGAAGAGGCCGCAGCAGTCTACGACCACCCTTACTGGCGGTCGCGAGCTGAGTCGGCAAGAGCTGGTGGCGGATGGAGTGAAGACTCGACTGATGATCCAGATTTTATCCGGCAAATCGAGGTGCCCGAGGCGGAAGTGCGAGCAGCCTTCGAAGTGATCCGCGCCCGCCAGGACCTAGGTGCAGCAGTCAGTTCGGATCTCAGCATATTCAAGGCACCGGCCATTGAAGGACACCGCATCATCTTAGCACGCCACCTTGCCAGCAAGGCCTACCCTGAGGGGGTGCGCTTTATCAATAACGTGGATCTCTGTGCTCTCATTGAGCTGTTGCCAGCCCACTCTGACGTGCCCGAACTCTGGGCAGCATATAATGGAGTCTCTACACCGGTCAGCTTGCCAGAATTCTTAACAGCCCTCGCTACCACCTTCGCCGCAGGTTTTGTTCACCACGAAACTGAATGATCCCCTGGCGAAGAAAGACACGAACACGCAGGATGCAGACGCCGTCATTGACTCTAAGAATCAACCTGGGAATGCTCCGAACAATCCGTGTGGTGCTACTGCTAGTTGGACCTGTCTTGTTAGCGGGTCTCATAGGATGGAAACCGCTTCCCCAAGAAGCCCCCGTAGGTTACGCCATTGAGAGCACGACCGTTGTTGACCAATGCTCTAGATGCCACGCGGTAGACGAAAACGGTCGAATGAGTCGCATCTCCTACCTGCGTAAGACCCCGGAGGGTTGGCAGACTTCGATCCGTCGAATGGTGGCTCTCCACGGAGCACGGGTTGATCCTGAAGACGCCCGAGAGATCGTCCGGTACCTGTCTAACGAACAAGGACTAGCGCCCGAAGAACTTCGCCCAGGACTGTTCGAAGTGGAAAGGCGGCTTATCGATCATGATTACGAAGGAGACTCTGGAGTCGAGTATACATGTATCCAATGCCATTCGATGGGACGCGTGATCACACAGCGCCGCACCGAGGAAGAGTGGAGCCTACTCATCGCTACCCACCGTAGCCTTTATCCTCTTGTAGACACCCAGGGTGGTGGCATCTTCCGTCGTAATGAACGTCCTGAGGAAGGTGACGACCCACGTCAGCCGATGGACGTGGCGATTGATCACCTTTCGGAGGAATTCCCACTTGAGACACGGGAATGGTCCGCCTGGGCAGCAACTAAACGAGTGCCGCAGCTTGCCGGCAAATGGGCTCTCTCCGGATACGAGCCCGGCAGAGGTGCGCTGTTCGGCAAAGTATCGATATCTCTCAACTCTCAGGATCTGGGAACGTTCAGCATGACTGGCTCCTACGAGTATGTGGAGAACGGCGAAGAAGTGACCCGTTCTGGGGAAGGGATCGTCTACGCGGGTTATCAGTGGAGGGGGCGTTCGAATCCGGATAGTGACTCCGAGCTTAGGGAAGTCATGTTTGTTGAGCGGGATCTTCGAACGATCTCAGGTCGTTGGTTCACTGGTGCCTACGACGAACAAGGGCCAGACGTGACGCTGACGCGTATTGGAGCTGACGCAATCATGACTGGTGTGCACCCGCGTGCGATCGAGCGCGGACAGACTGTCTCGGTGACACTTTTTGGCGCCAACCTGCCGACTGAAACTGGGGGGGCAGCGGAGATGGATTTTGGGCAGGGCGTTTCCGTCACAGAAACTGAAAATGCCGATAACGGATCGGTAACTTTGAGCCTTCGTGTCGACCAAGACGCGGAGATGGGTGTCAGGGACCTTTACGCCTTCGGTGTGAGCCTGCAGGACGCCATTGTCATACACGATGGAGTCGATTGGATTCAGGTTACCCCCGAAACTGGGATGGCCCGCGTGGGTGGTGCCGTATTCCCTAAGGGCTATCAGACCTTCGATGCAATCGGTTACGATCACGGACCTGACGGGAATCCCAACACAGACGACGACCTTGAGCTCGGTCGCATCGAAGCCTCGTGGAGCCTTGACGAATATGCAGCAATCTTCGGTGATGATGACATTGAATTCGTCGGGTCTATGAGACAGGACGGAACCTTCATTCCGGCTTTAGATGGACCAAACCCAGAACGTACTGGGAACCGCAACAACGTGGGTGACGTGTGGGTCGTGGCCACTCACAATCTACGAGACAGTGATCAATTAACTGCGCGTGCCCACCTGATTGTGACAGTCCCCCTCTACATGCGTTTTGAGCCGTGGCGGGAAGTTGATCCTGAGTCAGCAGCCACCTTCGAGGAGGATCGGTGAGTCAAGCATTAACTACCGGAGCACCAATCGCACTTCGGGACTTTCATCCGTTCGAGGCATACGGTACTAGCTTCCTCTATATGGTCCCGTCTGCCGGAATCTTTCGACTCGATGAAGTAGGCACAGCGATTCTGAGTCTGTTGGCAGAAGCCCCTCGAGCCTCTGGTTCACTGGTGGAAGAACTTTCCGACCGCTTCACGGCTGATCGCATTCTAGAAACCGTAGTAGAACTTCGGGATATCCAAGCCGTCGGTGATCTGGATGCACCAACAGCTCAAGTTGCGAACGACCTACCGCCGGAAGACTTCCCGCTCAACACGATGGTCCTGAACGTCACAAACAAATGCAATCTGGCATGCACCTACTGTTACGAGTACGGCGAGGACAAAATCGTCGATACTAGCTACGGTACGCAGCCCAAGTTCATGAGTGATGAGACCGCGCAGCAGAGTATCGACTTCATGCTCGCCGAATCCAAGGATCAGCCCATAGCGCATGTCACATTCTTTGGGGGAGAGACCCTTCTCAACTTCCCGATTCTTGAGAAGACGGTTGCGTATGCCCGGCTCCGCGCTGCCGAAGAGGGCAAGCGGGTAGAATTCAGCCTTACAACTAATGCAACCTTGCTAACACCCGAGATCATCGAGTGGCTCGCGAATAACCAGATCGGTGTGACAATCTCTATCGACGGACCTAAACCGGTCCAAGATGGTTTGCGCGTCTTCCATAACGGTCGAGGCACTTACGATGTAGTCTTGCCCAAGATAAAGGAGCTGCTCAAGGTCCACCGAACACGACCGATCGGGGCTCGGGTCACACTGACTCAAAAGAGTCTAGACGTAATTGATATTTTCAAGCATCTCACTGAGGAAATCGGCTTTTGGGAAGTGGGCCTGGCACCAGTGACCACACAAGAGCACAGAGACTACGCGATCACTGATGAGAGCAAGGACGACATGCTCCGTCAATTTGAGCAGCTTGCAAACGAGTGGCTTGAATGCGCCTTGCGTAATGAACACCACGGCTTCTCTAACGTTAAGGACACGCTTGAAGAGATCCATAAAGGTGTGAGTAAGGCATACGGCTGCGGAGCTGGGCTTGGACTTATGGGTGTCGCAACGGATGGCGATGTCGCCCTCTGCCATCGATTCGCAGGATCTGAAGAACATACGATCGGTTCCGTAACCGAAGGGATCGACCGAGAGAAGCAAGGGCAGTTCCTTGTCGATCATCACATCGCAGCGAAAACGGATTGCCACACTTGCTGGGCAAGGCCTATATGCTCAGGTGGCTGCTACCACGAGGCACACGTGCAGTACGGCTCGTCGTCGCACGCGAACCTGCATTATTGCACATGGGTACGTAGTTGGACGCACAAGTGCTTGGAGATTTACGGAGCATTGGCAGAGAAGAACCCCGAGTTTCTGAAACGCTTTGATGCTTGATTGAGCAAACCGCGAGGAGATTACACGTGAAACACCTGAAAGCTGTGAACCAGAAAGCTGCGCGCATCGAAGCTTACGTTGCGCACGAAGCTGCGGTCGCGCGATCAGAAGAATTAGACGTTGTTGGCCTGCGCACGCCGGCGCATGACCAAGCTGGCCAACCTCACTTCCCTCTCGGATGCTCGCTCGTCTTCTCACCAGGCTGGGAGGTGGACTCACAAGGGGGAACAGCAGGCCTCTGTCAGCCCGTTGAGCGCGACCTGTTTGACTGTCATCTCTCATGCTTCTGGCCAGCGCATGTACCTGACCAACTGAACCACGCGCATGACTGGACAGGGAAATGTGCAGCTGCCCAGAAGGATTGGCGTAAGATAGATCTGATATTCCCCTAATGGCCCCTCCTGCCCTGCGACATAAAGGTCGCCTGTTCCCGACGCTCATCATCTCTTCCATTCTAGCCGCTGGAGGTGCTGAGGCGCAGACAACTGCTCGATGGTACATCGGCACATACACGAACGATGTTCTGGTATGGGACGAGGCGAGTGAGCAGGTCATCGACCGGATCACGATGAGGAATCCTATCCCGACGGGTATTACAATGTCGGAAGCAAAGGACAGACTCTACGTCCGTGACGCATCTTCCCAGGTCATCGAGGTAGTAGATGTGGCAGCAGGTGAGGTCATTGACGAATTTACGTTGAGTGAAGACAGCGTGAGCGTCCGCATCAACAGTTTTGCACCTCATCCATCAAACGAAAAAGCGATCATACAGGTGATGCGCTACACCAAGCACGTTGATCGCTACACCGTTGAGGGCCCCTTTGTGGTTGAGTACTCACTCGACAGCAAGACGGTCATGGATACGGTTCCCCTGCCAGACGGGCATGAAGCCGGGAGCGTGAGCTTTCGTTACTCGCCCGACGGGGAAACCATATACTTCTTCGCCACCGACATCATTGCTATCGACGCTGACACTTACGAGGAAGTCGAGCGGTGGGAACTCTCCCGCCCTGTAGAGCCTGGGTTAGGCCGCACAAGCTTCGGCACCTCGCCTGGCACCTATGACGAGCCAGGTGTGGCTACATCTCTATTCCGCATGACTGACCCAGCTCAGAACCGACGCATGATCGGGATCTCTCAGGTACGCCTCTCGGATAGGGAAGTTGACTTCTTCACGCTTGGATCGAACCAGCCACTTCGACGCTTCTCGATAGCACCTGGGGGAGAGAAAGCTTTTGCCCTCTACTCTGAGGTAGGTCGTTATGAGTTCTGGGAGTTTGACCTCATTAACGAGCGCGTTACCCGCAGGCACCCCTTCCCTGGCAGACCGCGTATGGGCCTAGAAGTAAGTGCTGATGGAAACAAGCTGTTCGTACACGTGGCAGGAAACACTATCGATGTGTACGACTCAGAGACTTTTGAGCTACTTCGCACAGTCGAACTGGACGACGATATGACTGGTGTAGCAGTCATCCCGGGGATGAGCCCCTAGCCTTACCCCGCTTCGAATGTCGCTGAGCATGCAATTCCTAGATCACCACTGGCGTCGCGCTCTGGGCTTCGTGCATCCGTACGTTGGTGCTCTCGTTCCAGTGGTTGTTCTATCTCTAGCCGGAACGGGTCTCGGGCTCGTGCTACCCTATCTGTCGAAACTAGTTGTCGATGACGCAATCCTGGGCCAAGACCTAGCAGCCCTTTTCCGCATCATAGCTTTGTTCGTCGCAATTACGATTGTGTCATTTGCCCTAAACGTGATGAGCGGAATGCGCTACACGCGGATTTCAGCAGACATCTTATTTGATATGAGGCTGCAGCTTTACCGTCACCTCCAGCGCCTTTCTCCCCGTTTCTATGCAAAAACACCCCTGGGCGACGTGGTGTCCCGGATTAACGGAGACATCGGTGAGATACAGCGTGTCACAGCTGAGGCCGCATTGGGCTGGTTCGGACAAGTGGTGTCTCTGGTAGGAACCGTGGCTTTCCTTTTATGGCTTGACTTGCGGCTTTTCTTGGTAAGCCTGGTCACCCTGCCACCTGCTCTTTGGGCTTTGTTGCGATATCAAAGCCAACTCGAAGAAAGAGTCCGTACACTCCGAGAACGGAGTGCGGACATTGGGACTTTTCTTATTGAAACCCTGCAAGGCATGCGCACAGTTGTTGGAGCCAACGCTCAGAATCACGAGGTTGGCCGATTCCGAAAACGGAATGATACGTTCGTCGAAGCTCTCCTCTCCATGCGTCTCTTCACATACCTGGCAGGTGGGCTTCCAGGGTTACTTCTCTCAGCCGGTACGGCAGTGGTATTTCTTTATGGGGGGTACCGCGTCATTTCTGGAATGACAACGCTCGGCACTTTCATCGCTTTCATGGCCTACCAGACGCGATTGATGGGTCCGGTCCAGGGAATCATGGGGATCTACACCAATTTGGCTGCCGCCCGAGCATCACTGGTGCGTGTGCACGACCTCCTAGACACTCCGGCTGAGGTGGCTGAACCAGTAAGCCCGATTACGCTTGAACACTGTGAGGGCAACCTATCACTCGTAGAGGTCAAATTCGGATTCGATCGCGGTGGTGAGGTCTTAGACGGGATGGACCTCACAATCCCTGCTGGCCAAATCATTGCGGTTGTTGGTGGGAGTGGGAGTGGAAAGTCGACACTCGCCGAACTGCTCGCCCGACACCTTGATCCTGACCAGGGGCATGTGCTCTTAGACGGACATGACCTCCGTGATTTACCGCTCGAGGTGGTCCGGAAACACGTGGGTGTCGTTGAGCAGGATCCGTTCATCTTCCATACGAGCGTTGCTGAGAATGTTCGGTATGCACGGCCCCAGGCTAGTGACACAGATGTCACCCGAGCTATCGAAGCCGCCGGTCTGGCAGAACTTGTAGAATCTATGCCCCACGGAACCCAAACGGTTGTGGGTGAACGTGGCAAACAGCTTTCGGCCGGAGAGCGTCAAAGACTAGCCATCGCAAGGGCATTCCTTTCAGACCCGACTGTTCTTGTTCTAGACGAGGCCACAGGAGCCCTAGACCCATCCTCGGAGTCAGCAGTGTTTAGAGGATACGATGACCTGATGCGGGGCCGAACCACCGTCGTTATAACGCATCGCATCGATCTCGCACGTCAGGCAGATCGTGTCATCGTAATCAAGAACGGAAGAATCGCCGAAGATGGGCCCCCAAGTCTTTTGGAGTCCAAGGGTGTACTGTTCAGAGATCTGTTTATGGACGTTCTCACAGGGTGAGCAACGCAATTACCGTTGCAGTCGTCGACAGCGGAGCAAATGCTCCCCACCCGCATCTTTCGGAAGTCGCAGGTGGTGTCGCCTTTGACTTTGAAGGCCAAGAAAGCATGGATTACGTAGACCGACTCGGGCACGGCACGGCAGCTGCGGCTGCCGTGCATGAAAAAGCTCCACGGGCTGAGATCTACGTGGTGAAGATCTTCGACAAACAACTGGCAACTACAGTGCCTACACTTATAAAAGCGATTGACTGGGCCTCAAGTCGAGGAATAAGGATCGTAAATCTCAGCTTGGGTACGCCGCATGAATTTCGAGCTTCGGAGCTTGCTCCTGCAGTAGATCGTGCAGTCGCGGCAGGGACGATCATTGTTTCTGCCCACAAACACGAGGGGCAGCTTTGGTATCCCGGTTGTATGGAGAATGTCCTGGGTGTAGTCGCAGCTACATCTCACCCGAGAGAGTCAGTTGCGGTCATTGAGACAGGCGAAAGGTTTGCACTACGTGCATCCCCATATCCAAGGCCAATCCCAGGCGTACCTCCAGAGCGTAACTTCAAGGGAATTAGTTTTGCTGTAGCTAATGCCAGCGGCTGCCTGGCAGCGGTGCTACTCGATCACCCTGACGTGACAACAGCTAACGAAGCTCTGCGACTGCTGGCTAACTAGCTCTGCTCCAGACCCCTTTCACAGCGGGCTTAACAAAACCCCTGTCCTAGACCCCTGAAGCTGGAGGCTCAGGCTGGCCTACCAGTCGAGGAAGCACCACTAGTGCCATAGCTGCAGCTGCGGCACTGCCCAGTATCACCGCCAGCCCGAACCGTTGCGTCGGAGGGAACGTCGATAGGGCGAAAATGGAGAAACCGGCAGCGATGATTCCAGTTGCTCTGAGCACAGCCCCCCCGATTTGGGCAACACCAAGGTTCCATGCAGAGACCTCTCCGGCCGCATCCAATCGTCGCACTCGAACTACCAGATGGATCATAGAATCTGCACCGATGGCCAGAGCAATATTCGCAGCAGGAGAAGTGATGATATCGATTGCAATTCCTAAATGCCCGAATGTGCCCAGCACAACCAGAGGGATGGCCGCTAGGCAAAGCCACATCTTGACCGCAGTTGGACCCGATCGGCTGACCACCAAAGCGACCATGAAGAAGAGCAGTAGTAACCCTCCGATCCCTATCTTGAGGCTAGACGCTATGAGTCGACCGAGTTGCGCCTGGAGATCATAGAGACCTGCAATCACAACTGTTTCCAGTCCAGAGCCAACGGCGTGGCTTCTTAGGCGATCCATGACCACCTCTCGTGGCTCCCCAGACTGGGCTTCATGCATCCTCAAGAAGAAATGAGCCTCGTCACGCTCCGGCGTCACGTAGCCGAGCGCGACACTGTCGAGCTGAGCGCCAGAGGCAATATCCAGAAGAACCTGCAGAGGAAGTAACCCAGCCAAGGGTAGCGTACGCGCGTGCCCAACCAGACTTGTGGGCGACACCACGACTCCCACAGCAGAGTCCGCATCCAGAGCATCCTGAAACGCTTCAAGCGCTTCGAAGACAGGTCGTGAATCCACGCGCTCTCCACCACTATCACGCACCACAATGTCGAGCGTGCTACTGCCTCCGTCCTCATCAATTTGCTCGAGACCATCTCGGAGCTCCGTCCCTTCCGAGAAATAGGTCAATAGGCGCGCATCTGTGTCGACTCCCACTGTCCCTATAGCGAGAAAGGCTACCGCCACCGTGATCGTACCCACCCCCACCAAGCCATGACCGGGGAACACTGTTAAGCGACGGTCTTCTGTCACTCGATGCACTGCAACCCAACGCCCCAAGAAAGCCGGGTAGACTGCGTACGCCACCAGAAGAGCTACTAGAGTACCAACGATGCCAGCAATCCCAAGTTCCCTAAGGGGCCGCGCACTAGCGATCAGCAGGCTAACGAACCCAAGTAGCGTTGTTGTCATGCTCCAGAACGAAGCCTCAAGTGTATCTCGAACTCCATTCCTGAGCGCCCGCCCTCGATCCGGGTGCTCAGCTGCTGCTCTTTTCCAGTTAGCAGTGAGAAAAATCACATGGGACAACGTCAGCACGAATACAATCGTTACAAGGTTAGCTGTTAGGAGCCCGATGTAGATTCCTAGAGCCTGCACCACGATCAGAGTAAGACTCACCGAGATGAAGCAAGTAGCCAGTGTCCCAACAACGATCGCTATATCTCGATATAGCAGGCCGATAATCAATCCAAAGATTAAGACCGCAGCTAAGCTAAATGTCACCAGATCTCTATAGAGGCTCCTACGAATGAGTTCGACTATCACGGGCACGCCCGAAACCATTACGTCTAGATCACTAGATTCGTGGGCGTCGATGGCAGCTTCGATACGGGGTAGGAGAATTTCGGGATCGGTGTTGTCCGTCTCCAAAATGATGTTGGTCGCGGCGGGATTGGGGGTTAATAAGATGCGACTGAAAAGAGGGCTTCCCTCAGGGTTGTTCGTTGCGATACTGAAACCGCCGGCAATCCCCTCCACCTGAAACAGTTCTTCAGTCAGCTCAGCGATAGATTGTTGATAAGTTTCGGATTCATCGGCTCGATCCTCCACCCGTATGATCACCTGAGGGCTCGAAGGAAACCGCTCACTAACAGCCCGGGACGCTTGCATCTGAGGATCGTCCTCAGCGAAGAAAAAATCGCCCTCAACTCTAGGAGACAAATCGACGAAGAGCGTTACTAGGATCACGCCTAGCATGGCGATAGCGGTAGCAACCCAAGCTGCTAGCCGGGATGTCCACGCCTGAAAACAATCGATACGGATCACAACAGCGCCGGGGGGTGGTTGAGAATTTGAGACTTACTCATACTTGCCGGAAGCGTTAGTCGCCATCCGTAAAAAACAAATGGGGGGGATAGTGAAGGACCTCTGTCGCAGATCTTTGCTAGCCGCTTGTGTAGTTAGCTCTTGTTCAACCCTGAGTTGCTCGAGCAACCCGGCTGCTGCAGAAGCGCTTATCCGGGAGGTAGCTGACCCAGACCCATTCAGGTACGACGCCGATATTGCCGCCTTTACCACCTGGGATAGAAAGAACTCTACACCGGACGGTGCTGTGCTTTTTGTAGGCAGCTCCAGCATTCGGTTCTGGCCCACAGCTGTGTATTTTTCCAATCGCAAGGTGGTCAATCGGGGTTTTGGTGGTGCACACATTTCCGACGTAAACCACTTCGTCCAGGAGACCGTGTTCAGTCACGATCCATCCGTGGTTGTATTCTACGCGGGAGACAATGACGTCTGGGCCGGCAAACGCGAGGCACAAATCCTCGACGACTTCGTTGAGTTTGTATCAGCCGTCCAGGCTGAATCGACAAACACTCCCATCGTGTTCGTCTCTCTAAAACCCAGCCCTTCACGCTGGAGTGTCTGGGCGGAAATGCAGGCAGCTAATCAGACTATCCGATCCTTGGTGGATGGAGACCCGTTCCTTCACTACGCTGATGTTGCAACTCCCATGATTGGCAACGATGGTGTGCCCATCCCAGGGTTGTTTCTAGATGATGGACTACACCTGAATGCCGAAGGATACGGAGTATGGACCGACGTAGTGAAAACAGTGTTGTTAGCCGCCATCGGTGATTCAGACGGCGGCTAACGTCCTCCCTGCTCGGCTAAGAAGTCCTCGACCGAAGCGTACCGGACCATTTGGATGGCCGTGCGGCCCTGGAGGTCTACCGCACCTACGTCAACACCCAAATCTACAGTGAGCTTTACTGTTTCCAGAGTGAGCGACTCAAGCTGATTACCATCCGGATTCATGTACGCTCTCATACGCCTCGGGCCACCCATCCCCACTGCAGCCATCAGAGCTGTGGTGGCCTCATTAAAGCCGCCGGCGCCAAATGTGCCCGATGACGCTACGTAGCTCGACTCATGAACAAAAAGTGGATCGGCACCGTGATCGACCAGAATCCGCATTACCTCAGGCTGTGTAAACCGGGCAGCCATCCAGAAAGGGGTCGCTCCAACTAGCGATGGATGGAAATGCCAATCCCTCGAGGCTCGCCTCGTGGGTGACCAGTTTTGGACCCGAACGTTTGGGTCAGCGCCATGCGTAAGCAAGGTCTGCACAAGGTCCACATCCCTGCGCATGATGGCCATGTGCAGGGGAGCGAAGCCTGCATCCGCAGCACTCGGGTCGGCACCCTCCTCCAGAAAAAACTCAACCAAATCACTGAACCCCGAATGGGCAGCCAGTGTCGTCGCACTAATACCCCAAGCATCCGCATCGTCTACGCTTGCGCCCGCTTCGACCAGAACCTTAGCGGAAGCTAGATCTCCCACCCGTGCGGCGAAGAGCAGTGCCGTGTTATTGCCGTGCGGCACATCCTGCTGATTAGCGGGACTGCTATGCGGTGGGATAGCCATCCGCTGAGTCCAACTGTCGGAGCGTGCACTCACTTCGGCGCCACCCTCCAGTAGAACCCGAAGTGCCTCTGGATGCCCCTGCGAAGCAGCCCACATGAGGGCGGTCTGGCCACGCGTGCCCCGCGCATTGGGGTCCCCGCCAGCCGCGAGAAGCAACCTTACGACCTCCGGAGCGCCGGTGCGAGCACCAGTCATGACCGGTGTCTCACCAGCGAGAAGCGCCACATTTGGATTAGCTCCTGCATCCAGTAACGTCTGCACCATCTGGACACTACCGTTCAGGCTAGCATTGAAAAGTGCTGTTGCTCCGAGGTCGTTCGCAGCATTCACGTCGGCGCCGGCTTCTAAAATCGCACTCGCAGCTCCTACCTCGTCCCAATAGCTCGCCCAATGCAATGCAGTCGCTCCATCCGGAGCAACTGCATTCGGGTCAGCTCCTTTTTCCAGAAGACCCTCCAAACCAGACCAATCGCGCGCTTTCGCCGCCTCGACAAGAGGTGGGGGCTCTAGTGTGACCGCCCCGTTTAGCACGAAGGCTAGGCCGAGTAAAATCAGACCTCGATGCATAAAAATCAGAGGTCCGAAAGTGTTTCGAGCGGCAAGGCTCCTGTACTAGCTCCAATCTTGTCTACTGGAACATCCATCTTATCCAGAAGCGTAACCAGGAGGTTTGCCATTCCTGGTTCATCGGAGTAGGAAATGTGCCGACCACCGTCCAAACTTCCGGCACCGCCACCCATCACGAGAAGCGGTAAATTGCGGCCTGAGTGCATAGTACTGTTCGAGATACCCGAACCGTAAAGCAAGGTCATATTGTCTAGAAGTGAACCGTCGACATCATCTGTCGCTCTGAGTTTTGCCAAATAGCCTGCTAAAAGCTCTGTGTGATAACGGTTGATCCTAGACATCCGCTCTACAAGATCTGGCTGGTTATTGTGATGCGATAGTGGATGGTGTGCTTCCGGCACACCGATCTGTGGATACGGCCTCGGGCTCTGCTCTTTGCCGATCATGAACGTGATCACACGAGTTAGGTCCGTCTGGAGCGCGAGAACCTGCAAATCGAGCATCAACTCGAGGTGGTCTTCAAAGACCGCTGGAGCACCTTCCGGCTGGTCAAACGTTGGAAGCTCAATATCAATCTGAGCTTCAGCCATCTGGATCCGTCGCTCCACGTCTCGGATCGCCTCTGTGTACTGCTCGACCTTAACCCGATCCTGGGCCCCAATCTCTCGCCTAAGATCACTAAGCTTGCTATTCACCGAGTCAAGAATGCTGCGTTGCTGCCTTAACCGCTCCTCACGCGCAGCACGATCCGTGGAACCGGCGTCACCAAATAGGCGCTCAAAGACCGCGCGCGGGTTGTACTCTGTGGGAAGCGGCTGATGTGGCCCCCTCCATGAAAGTGTATGTGTGTAGACACAACTCAGGTTGCTGCTGCAGGCGCCAGCATTGGCAGGCGCATCCATGGAAAGTTCTAGTGAAGCGACCTGAGTCTCCTTCGCAAGTTCACGAGCAAGCAGCTGGTCCATCGATACATCTGCGAAAATCTCCGTCTCTGTTCGGCCACCCTGAGAGATGCCAGTCAACCAGGATCCTGATGCACCGGCGTGGATCTGAACCCACTCGGCATGGATACCTGAAAGCGCTAGCATCTGGTCTTTAAACGGTGCTAGCGGCTTAAGAATCGGCGAAAGCTCGAATTCCCTTCCATCTCCGGTCGGAGTCCAGTACTCCATAGCCATCCCATTTGGCACGTAAAAGGCCTGGAACCGATGGGTAGGCTTGGGTGCAGTTAACGCAGCAAGCCTGGAGGCCGGGAACATTGCGTCGAGAATCGGTAGGGCCAAACTCGCACCCAAACCTTTAAGCAAAGTCCGCCGAGGAAGTGCTTTCCCAGTCAAAAATGTCGTCATTGAGTTACCTCTTCAGATCTGCGCATGAGAAACGCAGGGCTCTTCACTATTCCAAGCACGATCGACGACCACCGATAGCCACCATCTTCGGCGTCTCGGACGATCTGTCGAACCGTTGGCTGATCATAATAGTTCAGTGGGCGCCCAAGCGCATATGACATTAGTTTTTCCGTCACCGTCCGTACAAATTGTTCATCGTATTCTAGCAGCAAGTCTCGAAGCGCTTCGACACCGCCTAGTTCAGTCCCGCTCGGCCATGTACCCCGTGTATCAACTGGTTCGCCTCGTTCATCGATATCTCGCCACGCACCTGTCGCGTCAAAGTTCTCGAGCGCGAATCCCAGGGGATCAATGATGGAGTGGCAGCTAGCGCACAGACGATCTTCACGGTGCCTTTGGAACCGCTCGCGAATGCTCATCGCTGCGGTCTCTGCCCCCTGCTCAAGGTTTGTATCAACATTTGCTGGAGGCGGAGGCGGATCTGCTCCCAAAATGTTGTCTAGGAGCCACTTGCCCCGCAACACCGGAGAGGTCCGATCTGGGTACGCAGTGATGGCCATAAGGCCTCCGTGACCCAGGAGGCCGCCGCGTTGCTCCGGGTTTGGCAGCGTCACTTTGCGAGGCCTGCTTCCGTAGACCCCTGGAATCCCGTAGAACCTTGCCAATCGTTCGTTTGCAAAGGTGTAATCCGCCCTAAGTAAGTCCGGGACTGATAAATCCTCACGCAAAGCGTGCCCGACGAAGAGCTTGGTTTCCTGTTCAAATGCATCTAGGAGACTGTCGTCGAAGTCCGGATATTTCACGGGATCGGCTAGCTTCTCTGGAAGTAGCCTCAGATTGAGCCACTGTGCTACGAAACCGTCGACGAGTGCGTCTATCGTCCTTGGACTGGCCAACATTCGCCGCACCTGCTCTTCCAGGATACGCGGGTCCGTCAAACGACCTCCTTCAGCCGCGCCAAGAAGAGCATCATCAGGAATGCTACTCCAGAGGAAGAACGAGAGACGGGAAGCGACCTCAATATCACTGAGCTCGTACGCATCTCCCTGTTCGGAGACATCAGGCTCACCATAGATGCGGAGCAGGAACTCAGGATCCACGACAAGACGCTCCAAGCCCAACTGGATACCCGCATCAAAGCTGCCGCCCTCTACCCGTCCTTGCCGGAAGAATTCCATCAAGGTGGCCACGTCTTGATCATCCACTGTACGGCGATAGGCACGGCGAGCCATCTGAGACAGGATCTCGGCGGCACAAATTTCTTCTTCCTGTCCTGGCCTAGGCTGGCAGATGAAGATCTCTTTCCTGCTAGGAGTCTCCCCTGCGGGCCCAGTGACTTCGTAAGGACCACCGACCTGGACAGAATGGACACTGGCATTGTCCATGTATATCTGATCATTGGTCAGAACTCGGCCTCGCTGCTGCGGCTGGGGTAAGCTCTCTGGCTCCCACTGCTCCCTTACGAACCCTACGCCGATCGTTTTCGGGCCTGCTTCTACTCTAAGACGGACCTCGAGATGGGCATCTCCCGTCAACTGCATGTACTCTTCCCACTCCGGTGCCCCGAATGATCCAGGTTCACCAGAACCTGCATAACTGGCTGAAGCCGGTCGGTACTGCGTGGCCCCACCTCCAACTGTGAATCTCTGGAGAAGCTCTCCATCGAGCCGGAGATCGAGCTGTTGCGGCCACCCCATGCCCATGAGGTAGTCTTGATACTGTCTCCGGAGCAGAATCTTAATCAGGTACTCTCCATCAGCCGGGAAGTCGTGGCGAACCGCAACACCCCCTCTTGAACCGAATGGAAGTTCTTCGCTCTGCCTCTGGTCCTGCACGATGTGCAAGGGAACTTCAAACGTCGTAACGCCCGGACTTGCCGGCGGCAACCCAGTAGCCAGCCTTGTCACCTGTCTTGCCACCGACATGTAACGCTCCATATGCGTTGTCGTGATGGACAACGCATCTGCGAAGTTGTCAAAGCTCCCGTCAGCGGTTTCATCGCCCGGCAACAATGACCGAACGTCGACGTCAAGGGCGAACAGATCATTAACGGAGTTGTTGTACTCGATCCGATTCAGACGGTGGACCGGATTGGTGGTGCCTGGGTTTGGTACGGATCCGGCCGCAGACAGATCTAACTCAGTTTCTAGGAACTCTACGACCATATCGTACTGGGCTTGTTCAGGACGCCTCACATCTCCCGGAGGCATCGTCCCAGTGCGAAGCTTCCTGACCGCCTTCTCCCAGATCTCCGCTGCCGCCCCAGGATTAGCCACATCAAGCACGTCCAGAGCCAACCCCCCCGTTAAGCGCCTCTCGTTGTGGCAGTTGACGCAATATCGGTCTAATACCTCGCGGACTTCCTCAGCATCTGCCGTAGCAACTGGGTTGGCACCACCTGTAACCAGAGCCTTATCTGGCAAGAAGCGTTGAGCCGCAACGAGAGTCAGCCCGAACCCACTCGCAAGGAGGAGGGCCGTGATTGACGCAGATCCAGCTCGGGAGCGTTTAACCTTCACTCTCGAATCACCGTCCAGTGTCGATGGCGCGCAATATTCCTACTATACGTTACCAGGCAGCGTAGATCCGCACCAGCGAATACTTACCTTTCGGGCACTCAGTCATAGGACCCTACATGTGGTGATCCAACTGCTCATCGTATGGCAAATTCTATTCCTGAGATTAGGATGACGGAGTCAAAACAGATGATTTCTTGTTAGGTAGACCTGCTCAGAAAATGACCGCACGATTTCGCATGAGGACCCATTATCGCCAACATTCGAGGGAGCATGGGACCGTGAAGAAGATCTTTGCTACAACGCTATCGTTGACTCTACTGGGTTGGGTAACCTCCGCAGATGCTCAGCTTTCCTCAGCTGACGGGGTTGCCGAAATACAGTACGACATTGTCTTCAATCAGGAGACGGCCCTTGAGCGAGAGATCCACGTTGAAATGTCATTCGACGTACTGGACGATGACCCTGTAGCTCTCTCTCTCCCTTCTTGGACGCCCGGCTCATACGAATTAGACGACTACGCCCAGAACATTCATAACCTCTGGGCACGGCAGAACGGTGCTGAGATCCATTGGGACAAAGCTGATTTTGATACTTGGCGTGTACATCCGACCATGCGCGGACGCGTAACCATCGGCTTTGACTACTCTGCTGATGCGCTCGACACCGGGGCCTCCTGGTCACAAGCTGACTTCGCTTTTTTCAATGGAACAAACGTCTTCCTATACCCGGAAGGCGGTGACTTGAGCTTCGAATCCAAAGTTGCATTTCACACTGAAGACGACTGGCAAATCGCAACTGGCTTCACGCCTGACGGAACAGCAGGAGAATACACTGTTCTTGATTACCACGAGCTAGTAGACATGCCAACTTTTGTAGGCCGCTTCGATCTCGATAGCCTACAAATTGGCAGAAGGTGGTACCGACTAGCAACGTACCCTCAAGGAACGATGATCGGCCAAGCTCGCGAGGTGATCTGGGACCAAATCGTAGCCATGATGCCGCCCATGGAAAAAGTCTTTGGAGACGTACCGTGGGATCATTACACAACCCTCATGGTCTTCGACTCTGGCTTCGGAGGAGGGTCAGCTCTAGAGCACTCAAACTCACACCTGGGCATATACTCACCCGCGTTCCTTCTCTCCCCGACTCTCGCATCGATCACAGCCCACGAGATCTTCCATGCTTGGAATGTGAAACGTCTGCGACCAGCAGACCTGTGGCCCTATGACTACGCCCGCCGGATCCCAACCGAGCTACTCTGGATCAGCGAGGGAGTCACAGACTACTACGCGGATCTGGCTCTGGTGCGGGGTGAGATTATACCTCCAGAATCATTTTACGGTCTAACGCAGGGGAAGATCGACAACGTCAACAGCACCGTTCCAGTGGCCCTAGAGGACGCATCTCTATCCGCTTGGATCAGCCCCCGCGACGGAACATCCTCGATCTACTATCCCAAAGGCTCACTCGCAGGGTTGATGCTCGACATCCTCATCCGTGATGCCTCTGATAATGAGATGTCTCTGGATGACGTAATGAAGAAGTTGTATGAGGATGCCTACCTGCGAGATCGTGGCTTTACCGAAGTAGAGTGGTGGGCAGCTGTTCAAGAAGTCTCAGGCGGCCTCTCTTTCGAAGACTTCCAGGCTGCTTATGTGGATGGACGTGAATCATACCCCTGGAATGATATCCTGCCGTTAGCAGGGCTCACGCTCCGCACAGAGACCCAGCGTGTGCCGCGGATCGGCATCTCCACTTCAGGAAGCGACGAAGGAGTAGAGGTCGTTACTGTCGTGCCAGGCGGGGCCGGAAATGCTGCAGGAGTGCAGGCAGGTGATATCCTCATCTCAGTAGCCGGTATTGACGTCTCTAGCAATACCTTCGGTGAGATCTTCCGCCAGCGATTCGCAAACGAGCAGACTGGTGTCAGCTATGACCTGGTGGTCGCGAGAAACGGAGTGCCAATCACCCTAAGCACAGAGTTGCAATTTGCTGAACTCACGTCGTCCCAGGTTGAGGAGAACCTCAGCACAAACGACAAAGCTCGTAGGATCCTTGAAGGTCTGTTAACTGGATCGACTGGGAGATAGCCAGCTTACAAACAGGTAAAAGGGCACACCCACAGTCATTACCCGTCAAGAATTTCCAGAAGCTCGATCTCAAAGATCAGAGTAGCATCAGGGCCGATGTCTTGTCCCGCCCCGTTGGGTCCGTACGCGATATCCGACGGAATTGTAACGCGGAAATGACTTCCCTCTTGCATGAGTAGCAGAGCTTCAGTGAAGCCTGGGATTAACTGCCCTGCTCCGAACACAGCAGGCTCACCCCTCTCGTAGGAAGAGTCGAACTCTGTACCATCCAACAAAGTGCCTCTGTAGTGCACACGCACCTGGCTCTGTGCCGTGGGATTGTCGCCATCACCAGCTTGCAGCACCTCATATTGCAGACCACTGTCCGTCGTAGTTACCCCATCCCTAGCACCATTTTCCGCGAGGTAGGCCTCTCCTGCCATACTATTCTCCTCCCCTTGTCTGGCCCTCTCTGCTGCTGCAACTGCTTCTATCTCTTCGCCGAAAGCCTGGAGAATCGGCTGCATCTCCTCCGTCGAGATGACAGGGTCGTTCTCCTGCAATGCATCCTCAATCCCCCGAAGCAAAGCCGCGCGGTCGAGCAGTTCGGCTGCGGACACCAGCTGCGAACCCATTTGAATCCCGATACCATAGCTGGCCTTTTGGTTGTCAGTATCAAGCGGTGCCAGCTCAGTTGAAACTCCGGACATGGCGCCCTCGCTCGAGCAGCCCGCAAGCATCACAAAGGTGCAAACGAGACCTGAACCAATCCGAATCTTCATAATTGTTTCTGTCCTGTTACGGGGAGCCCGAAGCTAACGCGAGCTAGCCAGAGTCCCAACGGCACTGGACTCGGGCCTGCGCGCATCCAAACCCGAGGGTAAATTAAAGCGGCACTCAAGCACAGAAGATTCTACTTACGATAGCTCAATTGCTGAGTCCCCCGCCCTACATTAGAAGAATACGTGAATCCTTGCGCAAATCGTCGTGTATTCACATCTCGGTAGCCGACTACTAGCCTTTTGTGGCTAGCAGATACACGAGTCAGGAGTGGTGGTGAGCAGTACGACTACTAGAATCAGCCCAAGCGAGCGACTTGCCGGTATTCTTCCGGACGTTGAGATCGCAGCAATTTCTTCCGTGATCGAAGAAATTGAAGAGCTTAAGCAACAGCGTAAGGCAGTGGTTTTAGCCCATAACTACATGACACCCGACATCTACCACGGTGTTGCGGACCTGCGCGGCGATTCTCTCGCGTTGGCACGCATGGCAGTCGACACCGAGGCGGACATCATCGTGATGGCCGGGGTCCACTTCATGGCTGAGACCGCCAAGATCGTCAACGAATCCAAGACGGTCCTGATCCCAGACATGGAAGCCGGCTGCTCATTAGCGGAGTCCATTACGCCTGGGGATATCCATCTGCTACGTGAGCGTTACCCTGGAGTTCCGGTCGTCACCTATGTGAATACCTCTGCCGAGGTCAAGGCAGAATCAGATATTTGCTGCACGTCTGGGAATGCGGTCCAAGTCGTGGAATCGCTCGGGACAGATCAGGTCATCTTCCTTCCAGACCAGTACTTGGGCCGTTGGGTGGCCACTCAAACCGATGTGGGTATCATCCTCTGGGAAGGCTCTTGTATGGTCCATGAGCGTTTCACAGGCAGCGAGCTTCGAGAGTACCGGAGCCAACACAGAGGAATCCAAATTATTGCACATCCGGAGTGCCCTCCCGATGTGCTGGAGGAAGCAGATTTCGTAGGCTCAACCGCCGGGATGATCGATTGGGTGAAGCGCGAGAAACCTCGAAAGGTTGTGATGGTCACTGAGTGCTCGATGAGCGACAACGTAGCCGTAGAGGCAACTGATACCGAATTTATTCGCCCCTGCAACCTATGTCCTCATATGAAGAAGATCACTCTTGGTGGCATCCGAGACAGTCTGGCTAATCTAGAGAGTGAAGTCCTCGTTGATTCAGATGTAGCAGACCGCGCACGTATCGCTGTCCAACGAATGCTCGAGGTGAAGGTCTGACACTGTCCGACGTCGACATCGACGGATTGGTCGCAGCTGCACTCGCCGAGGATCTGGGTGATGCCGGCGATATTACCTCTTTGGCAACGGTTCCGGTTAACGACGAATGCGTCGCTCACATCGTTGCGAGAGGTAGGGGCTGTATCGCGGGACTGGGCCCGGCACTCAGGGTCTTCACGCTCACAGACAGCTCGGTCGGTACAGGCGCGCTTGTAACTGACGGAGACCTCGTTTCGCCAGATGATCGACTGGCTTCCATCACCGGCCGCACCAGAGCAATCCTGTCTGGTGAACGCGTATCATTGAACTTGCTTGGACATCTATCAGGCATCGCTACGGCGACACGTGCATTCGTAGATCGTGTCAAAGGAACTGGCGCAGCAATTGTCGACACCCGTAAGACCACCCCCCTCTTTCGCGCACTTGAAAAAATGGCCGTAAGGGCGGGGGGTGGTCATAACCACCGCATGGGCCTTCACGATGCCATTCTCATTAAGGACAACCACATCCGAGCAGTGGGGTCGGTCAAGGAAGCCGTGACTCGTGCTCGAGATAGCGTTGGTGCGGACGTGAAAATTGAGGTTGAGATCGAAGACTTGGATGACCTTAGGGGAGCTGTTGCAGCAGGAGCGAATACAGTCATGCTCGATAATATGGAACCTGATATCATGCGCCGCGCTGTGAAGCAGGCAGCAGGCTCATGTGTTCTAGAGGCATCGGGCGGTATCACACTTGATAATGTGCGAGAGATAGCCGAAACCGGAGTAGACCTTATCTCTATCGGATGGATCACGCATTCTGCTCCTGTTCTGGACTTGGCGTTGGACTTCGACTAAAGGCACCCTTCTAGTCGCTTGCGTAGAAATGAATCCACGAGCACCCTGACCGTCTTATGAACGTCAAGCCTGCACCCGCCTCGCGTGCTTTATATGCCGCTTGTGCCAGTCTGATTCTTTCTGCCACGTCAGCGGGGGCGCAGGAGCAGGAGGCCGATCTTTCAGCTTTGTTTGACCTTGGACGCCTTGTCATTGATACCAACGGAGACAGCGTCCCAGATCTTGTGAATGCCTCGCTCGTAATAGGTGCGACACCCAGTGTCACAGCCATATCAGCAGCGACTGAGATCTCCGCCCGGCTAGGCTTTGAGACTATGGGATTGGATCTGCCCATCCAACGGGGTGTCGACGGAGAAATCCTCATCGTCATAGGCCGTGATGGACTCGCTGCTTCAAACCTAGAAAGCCCTGGTGTCGACCCAACCTCTCTCGATTCTGGCGAGGGAGTGGTTGCCGTGAGAGAAATCGATGGACAGACCTGGGTGTTTGTCCTCGGGGGTGATGACGAAGGGCTGTTGGCAGCCGCACGCCTCTTTGCAGGTGTGCTTCCTCATACGCGGACTCTTTCCGCCACCAGCCTAACACAGGTGCGAGAGGACCTGACGGCAATACTGGAAAACTCTGAAGTCAGCGACTCGAATCTGCGTCTGACGCAGGCGAGGACCCGCGGAGGGGAGGCTGGTATTACAAGGTTAGTCGTTGAAGTTGACGCGACTGACGTTGATGGCGCGACCGAAGCATTCCGCGAGGTCGCGGATGGGCCCAACACTACTGAGGAGGAAAACGATTCTTCTGAAGAAACTTCCCCTAGACTTCTAGACCACTCAGGACTGTCCGAGGTTGAGGTACGTATCTCAGAGGAGGCGGTCGTGCGCCTCAACGGTCAGGCAGAGCCTGACGACCCCGGCCCTATTCCTAGTCGACCTGGAAGTGGTGCAAAGCCTGATCTTGATCTGTCTAATCTCTACACTAGTGACGGGCTGCTCGGCGGTGAACCGATACCAAATCGAGTTGATGCCATGTTGGTACCAGGCGAGTCAGCTGTCGGAGGCCTGCCAGACTTGGGTGGGCGCCTCGGCCTTGAATCAACCGGGCTCGTCGTGCCGCTCGTAGAGCGTGCAACGACGCTCTCACAACCAGACGCTAGGCCCACCATGGTTCTTGTCGGTAACGAGAACCGTCTCACAGACCAACTAGCTGACAGTGGCCACATCGACGTCGCAGCACTCGAACCCTCCGAGGGTTTGATCCAATTGGTCCCCGAGGCTTTCGGGTCCAAATCATCACTCGTAATTACGGGTGGAGACTCCTTAGGAACAGTCCGGGCTCTCGAACAAGTCGCCGTGTCCTTTCCTTATCTAGGTGAGCGAGGCAAGGACCGCCCAACATTAGAAGATGTCGAGCAGGAGGTATGGGACGCTTTGGCGGGGTATTCGCCCGTCGGCCAGTCAGCCATTGGACTCTATAAGTTTGGCCTAATTGCGAACCAACTTCGCGATCTGAATCTGGCTTCTGCCCGTGTTCTAATCTCCGTGGAAAAGGCTGACCCTGCGCTTGCAGAATACGTGCGTACAAAGGCCGCGAGCGCACTGAAGTTGCCAGCTGATGCCATTGAAATTGAGATCGACGACCGAGACGTTCAAAATGCATCAACTATCTACGAAACCGAGGTCACCATACCCTCGGAAACCGACCGATTCTGGTCTCTCCTTCGAGATCAAGTTTTGCCAGCCGTATCTCGCGGCTCCCCAATCCGACTAGAAGCCCGTCTCAGTGAGCCTCCTGAAGTACGGGAACAAATCTCAGCTCAAGCCCGCCTAGAGTTGATCGAAGCCGGTGCGGATCCAGAACGTACTGAGATATTGGTGCTTTCCGCATTCAAACAAGGCTACTCGTGGCTCTACGAGGATGTCCGGCCACGAATCGCAGATGCCGATATTGGTGAGATTACCATCAACTTCCGACGGAACGAGCCTCCAGCAGAGTGGCCGCAGCAAGCCATTCATACTCCAATCCGCTGGTTACATGAGATCTTTCCAATTGATGAGATCTTATCGAGAGAACTGAACCTAGATCTTGAGAAAGTTCGATTTGAGGAAGTAGATGAAGGGCCGACCTACGAGGTGCTGGTCACGGATACCGCTGGTCAGGAGATCCTCCGGGACACATTCGAACCCAAATGGGTGCTTCGACCTTACTTCGACCGTTTCCAGGATTACGAGCAGGTGCGGGTAACTACGGGCTGGATGACTGGCTGGAGTGGCGATCGCGTGCTTGTGGATGAGCGGATTGTAACGGACCCAGAAAGCTTTTGGGACTACTACCAGACTGAGGTGCTTTCTGCACTATACGATCACGTTATGGGCACGCATGAAGGGATCCCAAGAGGAGGGTCCATTGATGCTCCATTCTTCGGGGAACTCACGGTCGATCTGGAAATGAGTGAGCCTGACTACCGGTTGGATCTCGACCAAGAGATGCATACCACAATGGATAGCCTCCACGAGGAGATTTACTTCGGCACGATCGAGTTCTTTGACGTTCTCGGCAGGAATTCTCGTGGACAAGGGCTCATCTTCCCAGGACGTGTCATCCCCATCATGCGTCCTAAATCCGACGGGAGCGCTGGGGTAGCGCACGTTCAGATCACAGGTTTCGCGACATCACGTCCAGCTGTTGTAGTCCAGTATACAGAAGCATCGGGGCAGACCGGCGAGGTTAGGCTCGACATCCCCAAAACAACCCTGCAACGTCCTTCGGCCCGGCTCGCAACAGTTAAGAACGGGAGCCCAGGCTTGAGCCACTTGAGTCTAAGGGTCCGGGTTGATACCGAGCTAGATGTAAGAGACAGCCTTCTCACATACGCCCGGCCTGAACAGGTCGATCGCACAATGGTCTCTGCGGAGCAGATCGTGGCAACCCTTCAGGAAATCGAGTCACTGAGGGCAGGGGGTTTATACACATCAGCCCTCGCCTACTCGGACTTGGGTTCACTGGAAGTCTGGGCTGAATGGACACACGAGCAGGATCCAGAATCTAGAACTACAGGTTCGCTAGCTGCTAACGGTGTGCCGGAAGCCGACCCTGATTGGCGAACCCTGCTGCCTGACGACTGGAGCTACAACGGAGACCGGTTGGTGCAGTGGGATACTCCGATGCCTCCCGCCGAAGGGCATCAAGTCATCGCAATGATGGCGGAAGGCTTCCCGGAGGCGACAGCGTATAAGGTAGGAGAGAGCTACCTGGGGAAAGATATCTGGGCACTAGACCTCATGCCGGCTGTATCTGCCAGCCACTGGTCACACGTAAAAGCGAGCACCTTCAAGCCAACGGTGGTCTACTCTGCTCGTGAGCACGCCAATGAGGTCTCTTCTACCAGCCACGTACTCAGGCATGCTGAGTTGCTTCTCACCGATCCCGAGCAACGCACCAAGCTGAACCGGGTGAATGTTGTGATCCACCCCTACCTAAATCCTGACGGAGCTCAACTCGCCTACGATCTGTACCGGATCACTCCCGACTACATCCTTCACGCGGGCTACCTGTCCGCGCTGGGGCAGAACGCGACTACCAGCGGTGGTGATGACCACCCGATACTTCCTGAATCACAAATCCGTCCCCGACTCTGGGAAACATGGCTGCCCGATGTCTTCCTTAACCCTCACGGCTATCCGTCTCGGCAGTTCGTGCAGCTATTCAGTGAGTTCACAGGTCTTGTCCGGCGAGGCCGCGTGACAGAGCGGAACTATGGGTTCAACAAAGGTTGGTTTATGCCTGGCTTTCAGTACGTAGATCACCCTGACTTCCCAAGACATAAGGACGCCGCATTCAACCTACGCGACTACATCACGCGCGGGATCAATTCGAACCAAGACGTCGTCGATATGAATCAACGCGCTTACCAGCGCTACCATCGATACGGGGCACGCTTTGACCCTGAAGTCTTCCGACTCCCAATGGTAGATAACGTGCTTATTGAAATGCCACTTAAGGGCTCTACAGGAAGCGGAAATGGAGGGTACAACCCACGTGTGACAATCTGGAGCGGCCTGACAGAAGCACCAGATGAGACCGCTTATGGGCCGTGGCTTCAATTAGTAGCAAAAGCGGGCCTGTCCTGGGATCAAGCCATTCTGGACTACCTATACGAAGGAGACCATAAGATCGAGCGATCTGGCTCCTCATTCTTTGGTGGAGTATCGTTACAGATGCACCGCCCAAGGCCGCCAGAAACAGAGGAAGATGAGTCGGAAGGGGACGAAGAGCCTCCCGGTAGATAGTCTAAACCCTTGTTGTCCATACGTTGATTACGCGGCTGTCCTGGGAGGATGCGGAAGCGGCGGACAAGATCGGACCTACGCTTACGACTTGCGGGCCAGCCCCGATTTGCTTCTCCTTTCCCCCTTGATTCGTGAGCTGAGCCTTCAGACCCTCTGCCGTATAGAGCTACCATGAAGAAAGTATTCGCAGTTTTCGCGCTGGGTTCCTTCGTCGCTGCCTGCGGTGGCAGTGACGGTGGCGATCCGTCTCTTGGCACCGTCTCGATCACATCACCCGCAGATGGTTCAACCATCAACGGCCCCAATGTGACGGTTCAGGTGTCAGTGTCCGGCTTCGAGATTCGCCCAGCAGCCGAGGGCATAGTCCCCGGCACGGGCCACCACCACTTCTATCTCGATACGGATCTGACGCCCGCGGATCAACCAGTGCCGACTATCCCGCCAAATGTCATCCATAAGGGAGACGCTACTAGCGAGCACACGTTCGAAAATGTGGCGCCCGGAGAGCACCGGATCATCGCAGTGGTCGCAGATGGGATTCACGTACCGCTGCAGCCGTGGGTTGTAGATACTGTCACGTTCACGGTTCGTTAGAGACACAGCCTGACCTGAGGGCTCCCGTCTCCTCGTAGAGAGGGTGGGAGCCTTAGGGTGCCTCTGCACATCTCTAGTGGGTCGCGCACGTTGTGCCCCTCTATCCATACTTCAAGTAGCAGCTATAGGGTGCACCACATAGCCGCAACCACTTTGTAACCACAGCTCAAGTTTAGTCTATGGACGCATGAGCTTTCGGCGATAGCGGCGGCGCCCAATCTTCATGCCTCGATCAAGGAGGCACGAAGATGAACCCCATGGCTACCCGACTTTCCCTAATCAGCATCACAATACTCGCGACTGTCCTTGCTCTAACGAGTTCTGTGACTGCCCAACTTCCCTCCATCGGTGAAAAAACTGCCGATATGGAGCTAATGGACGGCTTTTTGCCGCTCTACTGGGACGCAGAGCTTGGACAGCTTTGGATGGAAATCCCCGAACTCGACCTAGAGATGATCCATTACATGGGTTACGGGGCTGGACTCGGATCTAATGATCTGGGACTCGACCGCGGCGCTCTTCGCGGAGGCACCCGAATTGTGAAATTTGAACGCATCGGGCGGAAGGTCCTCATGGTGCAGCCTAACTATCGCTTCCGGGCTGACAGTGATAACCCCGCTGAAGTGCGCGCCGTTCGAGATGCTTTCGCAAGGTCTGTACTTTGGGGCTTTACCGTCGAAGCTGAAACCAACGGACGAGTGCTCGTAGACATGACAGGGTTTCTTGTGAGAGATCCGATTGGTGCCGGACGGCAGATGCGGCCAGGGGCTTACTCCTTGGACCAGAGCCGTAGTTCGATCTACATGGACATGACCAATGCTTTCCCAACAAACTCTGAGCTCGAAGTCGAGCTTACGTTTGTTCAGCAGCCCGGCAGTGGTGATAGCAGTGGCAGTGGCTTTCTAGAAGGTGTTGGTTCAGTCGCGGCTACAGGAGAAGCCGCAAGCATTCGGCTACACCATTCATTTGTGGAGCTGCCAGATGACAACTACCAAACGCGGGGTTTCGACCCTCGGTCAGGTTATGGCTCAGTAACCTACGAGAACTATGCAGCATCCCTGGGAGAGCCAATGACCCAGCGTTTTATTCGTCGCCACAGGCTCAACAAGGTGGACCCGAGTGCTTCCGTTAGTGACCCTGTAGAGCCCATTGTGTATTACGTCGACCCTGGGACACCGGAGCCAGTCCGCTCAGCGCTTTTGGAGGGCGCCCGTTGGTGGAACCAAGCCTTCGAAGAAGCTGGCTACCGGAACGCGTTTCAAGTTTTGGTCCGACCAGATTCGATCAGCCCCCTCGACGCGCGTTACAACGTGATTAACTGGGTGCACCGCTCCACCCGTGGCTGGAGCACAGGTGGCTCGGTTTCCGATCCCCGCACCGGCGAGATCATCAAGGGAGTCGTCACACTGGGATCACTTAGGATCCGACAGGATTACATGATTGCTGAGGGGTTACTCGCTCCTTATGAGTCCGGGAACGAAACCCCAACAGAACTCGCGGAATGGTCGCTAGCACGGGTTCGACAACTATCAGCCCACGAGGTCGGTCATACGATCGGCTTGGGGCATAACTACTACAATAGTGATGCGGGTCGGATTTCTGTGATGGACTATCCGCATCCGCTCGTAACACTCGAAACAGACGGCTCAATAGACTACTCGGAGGTCTACGATGTAGGCATCGGTGAATGGGACAAGGTTGCGATCGCATATGGTTACCAAGACTTCCCTCTCGGAACTGACGAGATGTCAGAGCTAGAAAGTCTTATTGAGGAAGCCTGGAACGACGATGTCCGTTATATGACGAACCAAGACATCGCCACAACCCCGCAGGCGGACCAGTGGGCGAACGGAACCGACATGGCGGAGGAACTTGAACGGATGATGGATGTCCGGCAGGCTGCTTTGGCTCGCTTTGGGACCCGCACAATCAAGAATGGCACGCCAATGGCTATCATCGAGGAAGTGCTCGTGCCGCTCTACTTGCACCACCGGTACCAGGTGGAGGCCACGGCTTCGGCGGTAGGGGGGGTTGAGTATGTCTACGCTACCAGAGGAGATGACCTGCAGCCCGTTTCTCGAGTATCCGCCGAAAGGCAAAACAGAGCTTTGACCGCACTGAGCAGAACACTATCTCCGGCGGAGCTCGCCCTTCCAACTTCAGTAATTGATTTGATTCCACCCCGGCCTCCCGGGTTCGGAAGAACACGTGAGACTTTTCCTAGGTATACCGGCGGGACATTTGACGCCCTCACGCCAGCGGTCGTCGCTGCTAGTCACACGGTGAACATGTTACTTACGTCTGATCGTGCAGCCCGTATGGTCGAGCAGAACATGCTAGATTCGTCCTTGCCCAGCCTTGAGGATGTCCTGAGCCGTGTCCTAAGTGCTAGCTTCGGAGCCCAAACCGATGGTGCGTACCAGGAGCAGGTCAAGAGAGCGGTCGAAGGTGTGGTTCTCGACCGAATCAAGTGGCTGGCGACTAGCGCCTCGATGCCTCAGGTCCGTTCTATTTCTACGTCGGTCCTACAGCAAATACATGCTGATCTGACGGGAAGCAATGCGCCCCATGCTGCCACCATAGTTCTAGATATAGAGCGCTTCTTAGAGCATCCATCTGAGCCTTCAGCTCTGCCTGAAGTGCCCTCGGCTCCACCTGGAGCCCCAATCGGCGAGCCTTCTATGGACTGGATCGGCTGGAGTCAGCCATGGTGTAACTGGCTCGACTTAGAATGGTAGCCAACAAAAAACTAAATACTAGGTAAGGAGGACCTTGTCATCACCCAATAGCTAGGCCTAAAAAACCCATGCTAGAACTGGCAAATCAACTACTTTCGCCCTATTCTCATAAAGAGATATGCACGATCTTGGGCGGACCGGAATGAACGCAGTCATATCCTCATTACTCGTTTCTAGCCTCCTCTTCGCGGGGATGGCGGGAGACGTGGGAATGAGTAGGGCAAGTGTCGCTTTCGCTGGCCACTCCGAAGCCGGGGCTCCCTCAAATGCATCGACAGCTTCCATCGAAGCTATCGAGCCAAATGAAGTAGTGTCCGAATACTGCACGCGCTGCCACAACGAACAACGCCGAAGCGGTGATTTAGTGCTGGAAGGATTCGACGTCGAGAGAGCACCTGAAAATGCGGACGTGGCGGAGAGAATGATCCGAAAACTCCGCGCCGGTATGATGCCGCCGCAGGGCGCCTCCAGACCAGATGAAGCAGACTTGATGGGGCTCGTGAGTGAGCTAGAAACGAGAATCGATCGGGAGGCGCAGGCAGATCCCGAACCAGGTGCAAGGACCTTCCAGCGACTTAACCGCGCGGAGTACGCGGCTGCGGTAGAAGACCTGTTAGGGATCTCAGTCGACGTTAACACGTTCCTGCCGCCCGACACTCGCAGTGCAAACTTTGACAACATCGCTGACGTGCAGACCCCTTCGGCAACTCTACTGGAGGGCTACCTGCGTGCTGCGGGTCAGATAAGCCGAGTAGCCCTGGGGGATCCGGACACTGAGGTCCAAAATACGATTTACCGTGTCCCCCGGATTGCATCACAAAGGGACAGGGTCCAGGGTGCGCCCTTCGGGACCCGTGGTGGCCTTTCGGTAGTCCACAACTTCCCAGCCGATGGCAAGTACGTCTTTCATATCATGCCTTACGATGCCGTCGAAGGCGAAGTTTTTGGTCGCACATACGGGGAAGAGCAGATTGAAGTCTCCTTGGACGGTGAGCGTATAGCCCTGCTCCCGATTGACCGTTGGATGCGAGCATCGGAGCCTTCCGGACTCAATATCCGAACAGACTCCATACAGGTTCAGGCGGGGCCTCACCGGGTGACAGCCGCGTTTGTCCGCCAATTCGAGGGCGAAGTTGATGATCTTATAAGGCCGATCGACCATACGCTTGCGGACGGACAGATCGGCGTCGGCTATGGTGTCACCTCTCAGCAACATTTGCAGCGTATAACCATTCTTGGACCATTTGAGGTCACAGGAGTTTCTGAGACACCCACACGAAGAGCGATCTTCACATGCCGTCCGACGTCGCCTATCGAGGAGCGGCCATGTGCCGAGGGCATCTTGTCCAACCTGGCCTCTAAAGCATACCGGCGACCCGCTACTAAGAGTGACGTAGACGGTCTTATGACCTTCTACGACACAGGCGCAAGCACGGGTGGCTTCGAGCGTGGCATTCGGGCCGCTCTTCAGGCTGTACTTGCGAGTCCTCACTTCGTATTCCGGCTTGAAGAGACCCCTGACGGAGTGAAGCCCGGAGATGTCTACGAAATCAGCAACATAGACCTGGCTTCGCGCTTATCGTTTTTCCTCTGGGGTCGCCCTCCGGACCAGGCACTGGTCGATCTCGCAAACCAAAGTGATTTATCCGATCCGGATGAACTGGAGCGACAGGTCCACCGCATGTTATCAGACCCCCGAGCTGAGGCCCTCGGTCCGAGGTTCGCGGGTCAGTGGCTGCGCCTACAAGACCTTGAGAAAATTCATCCTGACGCACTACGCTACCCGTACTTTGACCAGACCCTCGCCGATGCAATGGCCCGAGAGACGGAACTCCTGTTCTCGCATATTGTCGAGGAAGACCGACCGGTCATGGACCTTCTTACCGCCGACTACACATTCGTAAATGAGCGCCTTGCTCGACACTATGGCGTTCCTGGTATTCTAGGCCAAGACTTTAGGAAGATCTCCTATCCCGACGATACGCGCAGGGGATTACTGGGACACGGTAGTATTCTTACTATGACGTCCCATGCCGACCGAACCTCTCCAGTATTGCGTGGCAAATGGGTTCTCGAAGTGCTGCTTGGTGCGCCACCTCCACCTCCCCCACCGAACATACCCGATCTAGACGAGACAGGCGCAACAGCAGATGGACGTTTCCTAACAGTGCGTGAGCGCATGGAGGAACACCGAAGCAACCCAGCATGTCAATCGTGCCATCAGGTAATCGACCCCATCGGGCTTTCTCTAGAAAACTTCGATGTTACCGGGGCCTGGCGAGTGCGTGATGGCGGAAACCTGGTTGACCCGGCAAGTCAACTATATGACGGGACACCACTCGACGGCCCGCATGACTTAAGGGAGGCCTTACTGAGCCGACCTGAGGTATTTTACCGAGTATTTACAGAAAACATGATGGCGTACGGGCTCGGTCGCAGGGTCGAGTACTGGGACATGCCGACGATCCGGAACATTACGCAGGAAGCGGCCGAGAATGACTATCGCCTCTCCTCGTTTGTTCTAGGGATTGTCCAGAGCCCCGCGTTCAGAATGAGCAGGGCACCAGACACTAGTACCACACAAACTTTGAACGGAGTCTGATCATGGACTTCATCTCCGGAAAACACATTTCACGACGGACCATGCTGAAAGGTGTGGGAGCCACCTTGGGGCTCCCGCTTCTTGACGCAATGGTCCCTGCAGGACGCGCAGCGGCCGCTGTGTCATCCTATAGGGCGGAAGAACGCACGCGCCTGGTTTGTATCGAAAATGTGCACGGAGCCGCGGGTTGCAATGATTTGGGAGCGTCCCTTGGACTCTGGTCGCCTGAAGAGGAAGGCAGTCAGTTTGACCTGAGTGGAAGCAGCATGGAGCCACTCGAATCGTTCAGGAAATATCTGACAATTATCAGTGACACGGACAGCCGAATGGCAGATGCGTTTTCTGCGCAGGAGATCGGCGGGGATCACTTTCGGACAGCTGCCGTTTTCCTTACCCAAGCACACCCAAAGCAAACAGAAGGGTCAGATCTTTTTGTCGGAACATCCATGGATCAGATCTATGCGCAACAATTTGGGCATGAGACGCCGATTCCATCCATGCAGTTGAGTATCGAACACTTGGATCAGTCCGGTGGATGCGCTTACGGCTATGCTTGCGCGTACACTGATACCATCAGCTGGGCCTCTCCTAGCCAACCACTTCCCATGACCCGGGACCCCAGAGCAGTCTTCGAGCAACTCTTCGGCGCTGGTGGGACTCCGGAACAGCGAGCGGAGCGCCTCGCCACTGACCGGAGCATTCTTGACTGGGTTATGGGCGAGATCAGTGGACTCCGTCGCCAGTTAGGGGTGGCAGATCAACACCGCATCGATCTTTATACGAACAACATCCGTGAACTTGAGCAGCGGATCTTACGCATTGAAGAGCAGAATTCAAGCGGTGAGCGACGTGAGATTCCCGAAGCGCCCGTCGGCGTGCCAGATTCGTTCGATGAGCACGTAAGGCTCATGTTTGACTTGCAGGTGCTCGCCTTCATGGCAGACACGACTAGAATCTTCTCATTCAAGCTCGGTCGCGACGCTTCACCGAGAGTTTACCCGGAAAGTGGATCCGCTTCCCCTTACCATGGAGCATCGCACCACGGCGGTCGAGAGGAGCGAGTCCGCGAGTTTGCAAAGATAAATACCTACCATGTGTCACTCATTCCTTATTTCCTTGAGAAACTGAAGAGTGTCACAGAAGGAGACGCAACGCTGCTTGATAAAACGATGGTCATGTATGGGTCTGCTATGGCGGACAGTAATCTGCATAACCACATCCGCTGCCCGCTCTTCTTAGCAGGCGGTGCAAACGGTTTACTGGAAGGTGAACAGCACCTTCGCGCCCGTCCGGGCACACCGATGGCAAACGTCATGCTGGGCCTATTGCATAAGCTGGGCGTCAAGGATCTCAAGACGTTCGGTGATAGCAACGGTACCTTTTCAGTCTGAGTACTGGAGAAGACATGGTGTCGGAAACGACGATGAGGCGTGCCCTACGGGGGAGCACTGTGACCGTAAGTATTTTAGTGCTCGCAGCATGGATCCCGTTTGAGTCTCCAGTCGCTGACGCGGCACAAAGAGGTGACGTGGAGGAGGTCCGAGCACTGTTGCAGAAAGGAGCCGACGCAAACGGAGCTCAGACCGATGGGCTTACTGCACTGCACTGGGCTGCAATGAACAACGATCTCGAGATTATTGAACTCGTCCTCTATGCAGGTGCCGCCGTAAGACCTCTAACGCGGCTCGGTGGTTACACGCCACTGCACCTCGCGGCAAGAAACGGCAATGCCGAAGCTGTAAGCCGGCTACTAGAAGCAGGCGCAAACCCCAACCGCTTCACAACAACCGGCGTGACTGCAACCCACTTTGCTGCTCAAGCAAACTCCTCATTAGCTATCGTAGCACTCGCACAGCATGAAGCGGACGTCGATGCGCGCGACACCTTCTCCGGACGAACACCGCTAATGTTTGCTGCAGCTCGTAATGCTATGGAAGCAGTCAGAGCATTAGCTGAAGCAGGAGCGGACCCGTCTCTAACTACCGAAGTGAAGGACTACGAAGCAATCTCCGAAGCTGACTCAGATGAGCGAGGACAGCGTACGAGGATACGTCAGGCTGCGGAGCGCCCCGATGAAGAAGAGGGCGACAATCAGGGAGGCCAAAATAGCGGTGCTCAACCCGCCACGGACACACCTGGGGCACCTGCTCAAGCCCCTCCGAACGCATCCGCTGCCAGCCCTGAACAGGAATCTCCCTCAGATCCAGAACCCCCTCCACCTCTAGAGTTTCCAAGGCTCTCATCTGCTCAGCAGATCGGTAAGCAGGGCGGGTTCGCGGCACTTCACTACGCGGCACGTGAGGGCCATATAGATGCCGCGAGAGTCTTGGTCGAGACTGGAGCTGAGATCGATCAGGTTTCTGCCGGTGATCAATCTTCCCCGCTCCTGGTAGCAGTGATAAATGGCAATTACGATCTAGCCCAACAGCTACTGGAAGCAGGCGCAGATCCCAATATCGTCAGTGACGATGGCGCAGGTCCGCTCTTTGCAATCCTCAACATCGAGTGGTCGCTTCGGACCTGGTACCCGCAACCTCAGATGTTTCGGTCGCAACAGATCTCGTACTTAGAGCTTATGGAACTGCTACTCCAAGTAGGTGCAGATCCTAACCAACGGACACAGACTCACATCTGGTATGCGGCCTATAACGCCGGCCGCATGGGCGTCGACTTTACAGGTGCAACCCCGTTCTGGCGAGCAGCCTACGCAGCCGATGTTAATGCGATGCGTCTGCTCAAGTCGTATGGGGCCGACCCAAACATCTGGACTGCCAAACTTCCTAGTCGACGCCGCGTTGTCGATCCGGACGTTCCCGGCAACCCTGATAACAATGAGCCTGAACCGTTAGACCCATCTGGCCTTCCCCTTGTCCCAGACGGAGGACCGGGCGTGCACCCAATTCATGCGGCTTCTGGGGTTGGCTTTGGGACTTCCCGGGTGGCACAGCAACATCGGAGTGTGCCGGGTGGCTGGCTACCAGCAGTAAGATATCTTGTAGAGGAGATAGGGGTCGACCCTAACCTACGGGATCTCGACGGCTATACACCGATCCACCACGCAGCAGCTCGAGGAGACAACGAGACGATCTTATATCTCGTCAGCCAAGGTGCAGATGTCACCACAGTCAGCCGCCGAGGCCAAACAACAGCGGACCTGGCGAACAGTCCCGAACAACGGGCTCAGCCACACCCGGCTACTATCGCACTACTTGAGAAATTAGGTTCCGAAAACAATCACCGGTGCAGGGCGTGCGGCCTAGGACGCTGATAATGCTGGCAGTGGCAGCAGCGACAGCCCCAGCACCTTTGAGTGCCCAAGATACGGTGTGGAACAGGTACACCCTCGAGGGGCTTGGAGGAGTATTTATCCGAGCTGAGGCTGCCACTACTTGTGAGTCTGTGGGGGTTACCGCAGCAAATGCTCAGACGAAAGCAGCGTTGCAGCTACTGCAAACTGAAGTGGGCCTCCTGACTGAGGAGGATATGCTCTCACACCCGGGACTTCCCGAGCTCCGAATCACTATAGACTGTGCTAAGGGTGACAATGGCCTCTCGGATACACTCGCATACAGCGTTGGACTGCGCGTGCAACAGGCCGCCCAGATGATTAGGGACACCCAGGTGACGCTGGCCGAAACTGTGACGTGGTACTCCACAGCGGTCGGCGTAGTCGATTCCGAAGATGCGGAAGAGACTTTGGAGGGCGTTCTCACTGACCAACTCGACAGCTTTGCACAAGCCTTCAGCGAGGCAAACACCGTAGAGGAAGAGGAGGTTCGCTAGGGGTGCGATTGTTCTGCCGGGCTGCGGCCCTTATGACGTTCGTCACACTGCTTCCTACATCACTGTCAGCGACATGGTCAGTAATCGCGATTGATACACGCACCGGACAAATTGTGATTGCCTCGGCTACGTGTGTGCCACAAGCAAGTTTGCGGGACTTTCCAGCGGACGGGCTCATGGACATTCAGGCCATTATCGTACCCGGAGTGGGTGTCGCTGCCGCTCAAGCTGGGGTAGACCGCTCGCGCTCCAACCAGACCTTAATCTACGAAGAGCTGAAAGCCGGAAGTCCGCCTAGAATCATCTTAGACCTACTGCTTGCCGACCCAGACATACAGCGCCGACAGTTCGCAATCGTAGATGTTCAAGGTCGATCTATAGCATTCTCAGGTACTCAGAACGGTGCCGTCTCTATCTCTTACCAGGGCCGGGCTCCTGGCTCGCAGATTTTGTACTCCGCGCAGGGCAATATCCTCGCCTCTGACGCAGTAGTCTATTCCGCGGCTGAAGCACTTGAGCAAGCTGAAGGAAGCATGCTAGACAAGGTCATGGCTGCTATGGAGGCTGCGGATGCCGAGGGTGGGGACCGTCGCTGCACCTGCGAGACAGAACCGCTGCCAGACACCCCATGCAATGGAAAGAACGCACACGTGGCCTACCTCCTCGCTGCTAATGCAGACGACCCGGAAGGCAATTCCTTCAACGACGGGAACTACCACGTCTTTCTCAACGTCACGGACGAGAATATCCAACCTAACGAGAACGCAAATCCGGTTATTACGCTGCGAATGCGTTACGATACCTGGAAAGCCCAAAGAAGATAGCAAAAAAAAGCAGTCACCGCGTCTGTAAAAGACGTGCCTGACCCAATCCCGAGTAAGCGCTAGATCCCTAAAAGAGATCACCCGCCAGGTTCTCAGGTCGTGACAAGAGACGCACCTTTCATCATTGTGTGCCTCAGTTTCCTTTCAGAACAGTACAGCTTCAAGCCAGGATAAATGATATATGGCTACCAGACCAATCCTCTTCGTCTTTCCCTTTATTTTAGTAGCAGCAGCCTGTGGTGGTTCTGAACCCGCTGAACAGGACACCGGCAGCCCTACAACCGCAGAAGCTCCCGTCGAGGATATTGTACGAACCGCGGACCCGGCAGAACGCGGTTACAGTGGAGGGGACTTTCCAAGGGTCAACGAGCTCGCAGACGGAGTCTACTCCTATGAGCAACTAATGACCCTCGGAGGTGAGCAGATCACTGCAGTGAGTATGTTCATCGTAACAAGCGATGGAGTCCTAGTCGTAGATGGCCAGGGAAATGTTGAGGCCACGCAAGGGCTGATCGACCAGATAGCGAATGTGACGGAACAACCAATCACACACGTGGTTGTTGGCTCCCCTCACCCAGATCATTCCGGCGGAAACTCTGCCTTTCCGTCAGATGCAACATTCTTGGTACACCCAACCTCAGCCGCTGCACTCGAACAGAATGATAACGCACCAAGTACAACGGAAATAGTCGAGGGCACATTAGCTCTCAATATGGGTGGTCGAGAAATCCAGGTACTCCATCTTGGCCGTGCTCACACAGCAGGTGACCTCTTAGTCCATTTGCCGCAGGAGAGCATTCTGTTCATGAGCGAGGTCTTCCTAAACAGAGTCTTTCCTTTGATGCGCTCAGCCTATCCGCACGAGTGGATCGAAGTCATTGAAGCAGCACAAGCCATGGACGTTGAAACCTATGTTCCAGGTCACGGCTTTGTGGACTCCCCGGCTGTGCTGTCTGAAGAACTAGAACAGTTCAAGCGTGCAATTCAGAACGTGATCGACGGGGCCGATGCATATTATGAAGAGGGTGCTTCTGTCGATGATGCCGTCGGGGGGGCGAACCTAGGTAGCCTTGATAACTGGACTCTGGCTGGCAGTCAGCGTGAAACGGCCATAAGACGTGCCTACGCTGACTTGAGTGGAGACTTAGGAAGCGGACAATGAATCTGACTTCTATAATCCAAGAAGCTCGGGGCCGGCTGGGTGACGATCAGGTCTTTGCACTCAACCAGGTTGCTGTGGGGCGGGCTGCCCAGGGTGAATCAATCCTCAACTCCACGCTAGGGACCCTGGCAATGGAGGACGGAACGCTAGCTGTAATGCCGTCTGTCCTTGAAACCATGGAGCGCCTTCAAGGAGCTGAGAGTGCGGGCTACGCCCCGGTTTCAGGGAAGCCAGAATTCCTGCGTGCTGTGATAGCAGACGTCTTCGGAGAAGGGCCGCTCGCTGAGAAGGCAATCTCGGCTGCCACACCCGGAGGGACCGGAGCTATTTATCAGGCAGTCATAAATTTCCTTGAGCCCGGTCAGAAGTTCTTGGCGACCAGCTTCCACTGGAATCCGTATCCGGGCATAGCTGATAACACTGGGCGAGGCTTCGACACCTTTGAGATGTTCAGTGACGATGGCTCCTTCAATGTCGAGGCACTAGCCGCTGCTATTGAGGGACATATCGAAACCCAGGGGCGCGTGCTTGTGGTACTAAACTTCCCATGCCACAACCCAACTGGATATTCACTAACCCCGGAAGAATGGCAGCGGGTGAGCGAAGTGCTCCGGGACGCAGGAGAGCGAGCGCCGGTCTCCGTCCTCTTCGATATTGCCTATTTCCGTTTCGGAGGAAGTGCGGCGACTTCTTGGATTGATACTGTGCCAGAGTTGCTGACGTCGACCACTGTATTAGCAGCCTGGACGGCCTCGAAATCGTATTGCCAGTACGGCGCCCGGACCGGTGCTTTAATCGCCCTCCATAGAGACGAGGGTGAACGTACTCAAATCAAGAACGCGCTCGGTTACACATGCAGAGCCACCTGGTCTAACTGTGTTCATCTGGGCCAGCTTGCCATGACTGAGCTGATCACGGATTCAGAACTCCGGGCCCGTGCTGACGCGGAGCGTCAGGAGTTGGTGGATTTGCTTGACGATCGGATTGTACTCTTCAATACACTGGCTACTGAAGCTGGACTCGACACACCCCGCTACGAAAGTGGTTTCTTCACGGCGGTCCTCACACCTGACTCGGAGCGCACCGCAGCTGTGATGCGCGATGAGGGGGTCTTTGTCCTGCCCACTCCTGGTGCAGCACGGATCGCGCTGTGCGCGACTTCGAAAGTTGAGCTTCCCCGGCTAGTAGCTTCGCTAAAGGAAGGAGTACAGGCAGCCGGCTGATCGGGGCTGGAAAAGCAGTTGTTTTAACCTGATACCACGTGTTGCCTTCAAAGTCAGCCTGTGTGGAGCTTCAGACCACCTCCTTCCCCTCTAAAAAAACCCTCACTCACAGCACAGCAGAGAGGAGAGGCGGGAGCATCCTGAGGGCAGTGGCGCCGTGCGACGCTTTCGGTCGCCACTACCCTCGGAAGCCAATCATCTTTGAGACCTGGGCCAACACTCCCATCCGCCCAGAAAATCAAGTTTGGCAAGCCTCAGTCAGAAGGCCACACAACTCCCTGGTCTCGAGCCGGACTCCCATATCCTTGGAACACGAACTTCTGGAGCCGCTTACCTTCGTAAGTCTCAGTCGTATAAATGTTACCCTGTGAATCCACAGCGATGCTATGAACGCCATAGAACTGACCAGGTTGGCGGCCACCATCGCCGAACTCTGTGACAACTTCCATAGTCTCACGATTGATGACGTGGACTTTTTGGTTCCCACCATCTGCGAGGTAGATGAACGCCTGCTCAGCATCATGCGAGAAAGCAAGATCCCATGCTGAGCCTGAACCAAGAGTTTCAGGTGCTACGAATGCCTCGCTCACAAACGTCCCATCAGGTTGGAAGACCTGGATCCGGTCACTGGCCCTGTCACAAACGTAAATAAGCCCGTCGTTCGACGGCTGAGCGCAATGTACTGGGCTACGGAACTGCTGTGACGGCGGATCGTCAGGGCTGTAGGCGGGCATCGGGTCGTCGTGGGGGGTGTTTCCATAAGCACCCCAGTAGCGTTTCATGACCCCTGTATCCATATCGAGCACAGCTACACGCCTGTTACCGTACCCGTCAGCAACATAGGCCTCGTTCGCGTCCGCATCGATTTCAACCTCAGCAACCCGAAAAAAGTTCTCACGGTCATTGCTATCTGCACCGACTCCAGGCTCACCAGCCTGGAGAAGGAACTGACCGTCACGAGTAAACTTTAGGAGGTGCTTATCATTAACGCCGTTGCCACCGATCCAGACATTGTCCATGTGATCAACTGTGATCCCGTGGTTTGACATCGGCCAGTCATAGCCCTCACCAGGACCACCCCAACTACCAACCAGATTGCCATCCGGATCAAATTCCAAGACAGGCGGTGCCGGAACGCAGCACTCATATCTCGGTGGATCCCCAACCCCTCCGGTCTCGTTTGGCGCTAGCGTACCTTCCCGATGGATAACCCAGATATGGTCACGAGAGTCGACCCCAACTCCAATGGTCGACCCAGTCACCCAATGGTTAGGAAGTGGGTTAGGCCACATCGGATCAACCTCGAATAGGGGCACATCCCCGTCCCCAGCCATCGCGGTAGACCCCGGCTGATCACTCATGCACGCAGACCCTATGCCCAGGGCTACTGCCAGCGAGAGAAAAGCCATCCCAATCTTAAATTCACGACTGCGTCGCATTACTTGCCTCCGGTGTGTCCAGTCATAATCTGACACGGATGAATCGTGGTCAACTTAGCTCATTGGCCTTGGGTCACGAAAGAGATATTTCGTAAGACCTGCACCTAGATGGGATCTATGTTTCAAAGCTATCTCGCTCATCGACGGCATCATGTGAGAGGCTTATCATGAACCCATGGAAAGGAATTTTATTGGTCTCGCTCTCGCGTTTACGCTAACCATCCCCAGTGCTGTACACGGTCAAATTCCTCGAGGCGTCACGCCCCTCAACCCCTTGATATCGCTCTACAATCAAGATCTCCCGGTCTTCGGCCTGTATACTCCGAGAGCCCGTGAGGGAGTCACGCCCGAAGAACTCGCCCAAGAGACGTTGAGATTCACCGGTATGGACTACCTGTTCAATGGATCGATGGAGAACTCGGTTGACCGCGGGCTACCAGCATTCTCCTCATATGTGCAGGCGCTCAACGCTGCCGGCGCTAGCGCCGACTCTCATCCTCTCGTACTGAAAACCCCAAAAATTGGGAATGGGCCGGCTCAGGCCATAGAGAACATTAGTAAACAGCTCAACACAGGTGCGAGTGCTATCGTCTTCGTCGGCGTTGAAAGCGCCACCGAAGTTCGCCAGGGCTTGGCGGCGATGCGCTTTGCTTCTAATGGAGGAACACGACCAAACTACGTTGGTGACGCACCCCGCTACTGGGGACTTACTGAGCCTGAATATCGGAAGAGAGCCGACCTTTGGCCTCTAAATCCTGAAGGCGAACTCGTCAACTGGACAATCGTCGAGAGCATGGAAGGGTTGGATAACATACGTGAAATAGCGGCGGTGGATGGCATAGGCGTTCTATTCCCAGGAGCAGGAACTCTACGACGACTTTTTAGTTCGACTGGAACAGACGGAACGAGAGTGCTGGACGAAGATGCTTGGGAAGCTGCGATCCAGAAGGTATTAGCGGCATGCAAAGAATTCGGAGTTTTATGCGGCTATCCAGCCAATGAACATGACATCCAAAAACGTATGCAACAGGGCTTTTCTGTCTTCGTGATCGGATGGGGTGATCAAGGTTTCAGGACGGTCACCATCGGGCGGACCGCAGTTGGACGCTGATTACACCATGACTGGCAGAACACCGCAAACTATGTTGGCTGCTCACGCTCCCAAAGACCTTCTTCTAGGAGAGCCTCTATGATGACCCTGATACGGGTGGCTTCATCGATTACCGCCACCGTAGCAGTCGCACTAGTGCTCGCCCCCAACGCATGGGCCCAGCGTGATTTTAGCACTGTAGAGATTCGGGCTCACCACGTTTCTGGAAGTGTTTATTACTTGGAGGGTGCTGGCGGAAACATTGTCCTCTCTTCCGGCGATGACGGAGTGGTAATGATCGATGATCAATTCGCTCCACTCACCGATAAGATTATTGCAGCCATCGGGGAACTAAACGACGGTGATATACGTTTCGTGATCAATACCCACATCCACCCAGACCACACGGGTGGGAACGAAAACTTAGGGCGAATGGGCATCGACATCTTAGCCCGTGACGCTGTGCGGGAACGCCTGTTGGAGACCCTGCCAGAATTGGCGCTTCCGATACTTACATACAGCGATGCCATAACTCTGCATCTGAATGGTGAAGAGGCCTACGCTTTCCCGGTAGCACCCGCGCACACAGATGGCGACAGCTATATCTATTTCCGAGACTCCAATGTCTTGGCCGCCGGCGACGTTTTTCGAACCACTGGCTACCCATATATCGACCGATCTAACGGTGGCACGCTCGACGGTACAATTGATGCGCTAGGCGCGGCGATTGGAATTGCCGGGCCTGAAACACGAATTGTTCCTGGCCATGGCGCCGTTTCGAATCGAGAGGACGTCATTGAGTTCCGTGACATGATCCTAGTCGTGAAAGGGCGCGTTACTGAGATGATTGAGCGTGGGTTATCCTACGCCCAAGTGGCAGCAGCAAATCCGACACGAACCTGGGATGATAAGTGGGGCGACCCCGAGCGCTTCCTGATAGCTGTATATGAAGAACTGACCGACGCGAACTGACTTGGGGCCGAAGTCTCTCTTCTAACCTCAGCACTCTACTCGAGTAGCAGGCCATAAGGATATCTTCTAATCCGTGTGGCTCGGGGTTGTCAAAAGTTACTCAGATCATCCTTCTTTCGTTGCCAACTACCTAAAGTAATCTCTTAGACTTTTCTAACTGCACATCAAACCCTCTCAGTAAGTTGCTCATCTCTATGCAAAAGAAGCCTCTCCTGATCTCGACTTGTTTGCTCGTATCACTGTTATTGCCGCTAACGGTGTTGGGTCAGGAACCCGAGCCAGACTCAGTCGTGACGATTGAGCCGATAAACGTCGAGATCGGCCGTATCCGGGCAGGGGCTGTACCAATCAGTCAAACCCCCTTCTCTTCCCAAGTTCTCTCCTCAAACCAATTGAGACCTGTCGCTGGCTCCAGAATCGCCGGAGCCCTAATGAGGCTTCCTGGTGTCTCGCTCACCAATCAGACGGGCAGCCCCTCGCAGTTCGACATACGAGTCCGCGGCTCAGCCGTCTCCCCAATCGTTGGTGTACCCCAATCGGTGAGCGTCTTCGTAGACGGAGTGCGGGTAAACGAAGCAGACGCTTCACAGGTGCATCTGTCGCTTATTCCAGAGACGGCAATTGAACGCATTGAGTTCCTGCGCGGTCCGGTAGGAGTCTTTGGAAAAAACTCGATTGCGGGGGCGTTGAACTTTGTGACCCGGCGAGCGGGTGATGCCCCTACAATCGAAGCCGAAATGCAAGGTGGATCCTTTGGCTCTGGCGCCGGCTCCGTCACGGCCTCAAGCAGACTCGGTTCGTTTGATGGCCTTTTTTCTGGTTCATACCGTAAATCAGAAGGTTGGCGGCCTCTTGAGTACGCCGAAGAACTCTCTCTCTTTGGCAAGCTTGGCTGGCGTAATGAGCGAACGGATGCCTGGTTATCGTACACCTTTGAGGCCGATTCTCTGGAGGGGCCGGGACCCCTTCCAGAGTCTTGGATCAGGGGGGGACCGTTGCCCTCCGATATCGCTTCGCCTCCGTCTGACCGCAGAAGGCTTCAGTATACGGGGGGAGTCGGTGATGCGTTCAAACCGAGACTCCATTTCATTAACGGGAAAGCAGAGCGTGAACTCGCTGATTCCTGGAAGCTTCAAGCGAGCGGTTTTGGACGTTTTGCAGACTTCCGTCAGTCGAACGACAATATCAGTGAACCAGATGCTCTAGGCCTGACCAGTATCGCTTCCTACGGCTCCACAATTCAGCTGCTTCATGAGAGGAGAGACGCGTTACTTTTTTCCGCCGGGGCTGAATGGTCACGAAATAACGTCGATATAGAAATCAGAAAACGACCAAATAGGAATTTTCCGTCGATTTTCGAAACGACGACAGAACGGCTTAGGACCGACGAAGATAACTACGGGACGTTTGGCGAGGTCTGGTGGGGTTTGTCGCCACGTGTTTCCCTATACAGTTCGGTTCGGTTCGACTACGTGAAGCTGCCTGTGGAAGACCTTATGGACCCGTCGGATTCCGGAAAGAATACGTTCTCTGAGGTATCCGGCGGCCTGGGGCTGACCACTGACTTTGGTTCTGGCCTTGGTGGTTTTCTCAGCTACGGCAGGGGTTTTCGGGCACCCGTCATTATCGAGGTGACTTGCTCGGACCCTGCTGACCCCTGTCAGCTACCCTTTGAACTTGGCCCGGATCCTGATCTAAAGCCGGTCAAGTCTGATAGCTGGGAGGCTGGTTTCCGAGTCACCAAGGAACGGCTACAAGGGTCCATCATAACCTACTGGTCCGAAGTACGAGACGACATTTTCAACGTTATCGACGAGGCCACACCAACTCTCGGGTATTTTACAAATCTAGACAGAACGCGTCGCGTTGGCCTAGAAGTGTCCGCGGCTGCCTTGCTATTCTCTGAGGTTCCCGGATTGAGCGTAACGGGATCTTTAGGAGTCACACGTGCCACGTTTCAAACGCACGCGGAACTTGCATCACCCCTGGTAGAAGACGATGACGATGATGAGGGCGCGACATTTCCTGGGCTCTCAGACGACGACGATGATGATGACGGTGGTGGGGCGGTCGAAGTTGAGCCGGGAGATATCTTCCCTATGATCCCATTCTTCACTGGCACAGTCGGTCTACGTTACGAAAGGGGTCCTACTCTATTCGAGGTTGAAACCGACTGGACGAGTAAGCAATTCCTCGTCGGGGATGAAAGCAACGAGGAACCATTCCAGATGCTCCCCGCACGCCTGGTGCTCGATGTGCGGGCGGAGCACACCATTGGACAAGCAACCCTCTTTGCTGAAATCTCCAACTTCTTGGATAGCGACTATAGTGCCTTCGGCATCATCTCTGAAAACGGACGAGGAGCTACAGAGCGCGTTGAGAGATTCCTCACCCCTGGGCTACCTCGGCAGATCACCGCTGGCATCCGTGTGCGCTTCGGGGGGGAGTAAGCACTATACAGCTGGAGAGGTAATTCCACCTATAAAATCTGGATTTGCTTTTGAGTTACTTCGCTCTGAGCACCTCTACCTGACACGCATGTACTTTTGGAGGTTCCTCGGAACCGGCTCTCCCCCGTACATGTTGCCATTTCGGTCCACTGCTACAAACTCTGCCCCGTTTCCGAGCGTGACAGCAGGGTCGCCCCATTGATACACAACGAAGTCCGTGACCCAGCCAGTCTCTGCATCCCCAATACGAATGCCCATTTCCCACCCAGGATTCTGGATGTTGTCGGACTCTGAATCTGCAACGTAGATCTGGCCATTCCCATCGAAGGCAATTCCACTCGGCCGTCCGAACTGTGTCCATGTGGCTTGATGGTTACCTTCTTGATCAAAAATCTGGACTCTGTTGTTGCTACGGTCTCCTACGAAGACTCGACCACGTGAATCCATGTCGATGGCATGTAGAGCACGAAATTCCCCAGGCCCATATCCGGTATTACCCCACGACATGATGAACTGACCATCACCCGTAAACTTCACGACGCGGTTATTCCCGTCGTTGTTGTGACCGTCTGCAATGAAAACATCACCGTTAGGAGCGACGACCACGTCGGAAGGGGAGTTGAAACTATCCCTGCCACTGCCTAGCCTCCCGGGCGTACCCAAGCGGAGAAGAACCTCTCCCGTCTGACTGAATTTGTAGACCAGGTGACCCCGCTCGTCGCCATCAGGGATGTTGTTGTCCGATACCGCATCAGTAACCCAAACGCCTCCGTCAGGTCCTACGTCAATCCCATGCGGCCATATGAAGAGACCACCCCCAAAACTCTCTACAACGTTCCCCTCCAAGTCGAACTTGATCACAGAATCCAGGTCGGAGTCTACGCATTCATTACCGAAGCGACTCGGGGTCACATCAAAGCCTAACGCATCGCATCTAATTACTGCCCAGACATGCTCCCCATCAGGGTCCATAGTGACCTTTCCAACTGCACCCATCCGCCTTCCGTCTGGGAGTTTGGCCCAGTCATCTACCAAGCGGTACGGGCTGGGGCCAGACTGCGCGAAGATCCCTGAAGGGATCAGAGTCATTAACACGCCGATAATACACAGCCACTTCACGGGATTCGACTTTGGGCTCCGAGACAACATGGTTATACCTCTTCTGGACAGGCTCGAACGTGGGACGGCAACCGTAGGTGTGGGTCCTGAAGCAGTCAAGGTCGCACATAGAGTGAATTAGCCTGCCGCAGGCTCGATGAACACCCTAGGTAAAATCTACTCGATAGCTTCGGAGAAGACGTACTATTTAGGTGATAGGTGGAGGTGGCAGCCATACATCGAAGTGCACTCCTGTTCTGAGAGCATGGGCGCGGATAGTCTGCGTATACTAGGTTGGGTACATGTTCCTGAAGCCACTCTTCATCGCCGCCCTTGCAACTGCAATAGCATTTCCGGTAGAGGGTCAAGGCACCACGCAGAGGCATAGTAGGCAATGTGCTGACGGTGAACTTGCCAGCTGCTCTCTCCTAGGCCTCATCTATGAGACCGGAGTCGCTGGGATAATGGACTTGGATCGTGCCCAGGCCCTCTATAAGCGTGCCTGTGAGGGTAACATAGAGGCTGCATGTAGACGCATTCGCATGACCAGGGGAGTCACTTTGGGGACGACAGCTCAGGATGATAGCGATAGAATCGGCCACATTGCGGATTCGCGTGATGGAGCACCCGTCCCTTATGCCATTGTCGATGTTGTAAATTCAGAGCTTCGCGTCATCTCTGACGAAGCCGGAGAAGTTAATCTTGGACAGATTCAACCCGGTCTCCATGAGATTATCGTACGTGCACTCGGATACGAGACGACCAGGGGAACGCTGCCTTCCCCTTGGAGCGAAGACTTTTTGGTTTTGCTGGACTCCACAGGAGAAGAAGATCAACTAGCTGTGGGAAGCATCTTCGGCCAAATCACGCTAGCAGGATCTAGCATTGGACTACCCGACGTAGCAGTGACTCTAGTTGGTTCTCCGGAGGTGAGCGTCGTTACCAACCAACAGGGCCGATTCAGTCTTCCGGACCTAGAGCCTGGCGCCAGTGCAATTGAATTTTCTAGGCTTGGCTATGAGACCCGCCGAACCACAGTGGAGGTTCTGCCAGAGCAAACCATTGAGGTCTATGCTTCCATGGCCGAAGAAGCGGTAGAGTTAAATCCTATTGAAGTATCAGTCGGATCCGGATACTTGGACCGAAGCGGCTTCTATCTGAGAGCCCGCAATGCCAGAGGCGAGGTTTTCACTCGTAGAGACGTAATAGAGAGAGACCCAGTCATAATCTCAGACCTCCTTTGGCGTTCACCGGGGTTGCGGGTCCAAACTGGTCGGACTGGATCAGAAATCCTTAGCCGACGGCCTTTGGTTTCCGGACCTGAAGGAACATGCCGCCTACGTCCATACTTAGACGGAACCCCCATGTTCGACTGGGACTTGGACCTGGTTCGCCCGGACGACCTTCAGGCGTTGGAGGTTTACCAAGGAGCGGCCACGCCAATCGAATACCGCCAGCCAACAGACCCTGACGGGACCCCTGCGTGCGGTGTTGTACTGATCTGGACACGAAGAAATAACTGACACCGCAGGTCCTGTCTTACCAACTACTGAACTCCCCCTAGCAGGTAGTCCTCAGAGGTAATCCGTCTCTAAGGCTAGCCATAATGGATAGCACCGCGCACATTTTCCCGTCTCGCGTATGCTAAAACGTCGAACGGGAAGACGAGATAATGTCTAGTCTGCTGAGAATTCCTTTGCGCTTGTTAGGCGGCGCCGTGCTTGGTGCGCTCCTCCTAGTGACCATTCTGCCTCTCCAGGCTGAAGCTCAGATTCCTAGGACGGCTTCTGGTAGACCTGACATGAATGGAATCTGGCAGGCGTTAGGGAACGCCCATTGGGACATCGAACCACACGCAGCCAAGCCGGCATTGCAGCTGCAGCCTGGGCCCGTTGTGCCGGTGCCCGCAACGGAGTTGTTGGCGTTCGGTGCTCTGGGATCCGTCCCTTCCCACTATGGCATTGTTGAGGGAGGAGAGATTCCATATCTGCCGGAAGCACTCGAGCGGCGTAATGAGAACCGCGAGAACTGGGCTGAGCGCGATCCGGCCATCACATGTTTCCTTCCAGGTGTTCCTCGTGCGAACTATATGCCATTTCCATTCCAGATTTTTCAGAGTGACAGTCATTTCTTTATAGCATATGAATTCGCTGGGGCAGTAAGGAACATCTATTTGAATGATCCTGGGCCACCACAGGTAGATACGTGGATGGGTCAGTCCGTTGGCCGTTGGGACGGTGACACCTGGGTCGTAACCGCCAATGGCTTCAACGACCAGTCGTGGCTCGACCGGGCGGGTAACCACCACAGTTACCAAATGATAGTCACCGAGCGCTGGACGATGCTTGGTCCAGATCACATTCAGTACGAGGCCACAATCGAAGATCCTCTGACTTTTTCGCGTCCTTGGACAATTAGCATGCCTCTCTACCGGGACATCAACCCGAACGCGAGGCTGGGCCAGTTCAAATGCGTGGAATTTGTTGAGGAGTTGATGTACGGCCACCTGAGGAAGAACCCCATCCGGTAAGACAACAGAGATGAGGACACGCGCGGCACTGCTGGTTTCTACCGTACTTGTTTAAACCACGGGGTTGTTGCGTCCTCCCATTGCTAGTGTTCGCAGCAATGGGAGATGTCCAGAACCTCAGAAGGCCATCCAGACCTCCAGGGACGCTGTTAGAGAATTGACAAGCGCTTTGGGGACGGGTATTTGGAAGCCTCCCACTACGTTCCTAGCAAGTCTTTTCAGGGGTATGCCATGAGGTTAGCCACTATTGCACTCGTGTCGTTGCTCACAGCCTGCGCAGGCACTTCTGGAATACCGGATGCCGAACCGATGGGTAGTCTGGCCCAGGTCATGAGAGGGATCCTTTTTCCCAACTCGAACATTTTGTTCGACGTGCAATCGGTCGATCCAGCTAACCCACCTGAGGACAACACTTCTGGGGGCGGAGCGACGGCAACCTTTTCAGGTATCTATTCGGGATGGCAGGTCGTTGAAAATGCCGCAATCGCTCTCGGCGAGTCAGCAGCACTGATTAACGTGCCAGGTAGGTTGTGCGAGAACGGCCGTTTTGTACCACTCGGAGATGATAACTGGGCCGTATTCACACAGGAGCTTATCGATGCATCCGACGTCATGTTGGCCGCAGCACGAGCTAATGATCAGGCCGCTGCTAGCGACGCGACAAACGATGTCGCCGAGGCATGCCTTAACTGCCATCTAGAATACCGTGACGTCGGCGAGCGGTGCGTGGCACCGTGAGCGATTCTAAAATTGGACGAGTTGTGCCGCATTTCACCTTTCAAATGAGCCCATGAATCTCCGCCCGTGGTTCGAGTGGATCGATACTTTTCCGAGCAGCATCGCGATGCGCGAGTCTCTTTACGCCTACCCCGGCCTGATGACAGCGCACGTCGTCACTCTGGTGATGTTCGGGGGACTGGTCGTGATGATGGATTTGCGCCTAGTTGGGGTCGCCTACCGAGACACCCCTTTTTCAGAAGTCCAATCCAGGCTTTTCCCGTGGCAGATGTTAGGAGCTGTGCTGAGCTTTACCACCGGAATCCTTCTCTTTTACAGCCAGCCGCTGCGCTATTACGGCAAGTTGCTCTACTGGCTAAAGATGGGATTGCTCGTGCTGGCCTTCTTGAATGCGATGCTCTTCCACTTCACTACGTACCGCTCAATCGACAAGTGGGATAACGCCAACCCCCCCTTAGCAGCCAAAGTTGCCGGCGTGCTATCCTTGGGTATGTGGGCCTGTATCGTAGTTTTTGGGCGCCTGACTGCCTATGACTGGCTGACCTTCGACCCAGGCTACTGATCCTATGCTCCTTCCTTTTTTTGAGTGGCTGGACACCCTGGCTATTGGTGACTGGATTAGTGAATCGGCGTACGCGGCTCCATACATCAATGTGGGGCACCTTCTCGCACTGGTCGTGGTTATAGGATCAGTACTCGTTGTAGACCTGCGCTTACTAGGGCGCGGGATGTCAAACCAGCCCCTGGCGAAAGTCGCCCGGAACGCGCGTCCCTGGCTAATTGGCGGACTGATTTTGATGCTACTGACAGGCATCCCACAGGTACTGTCACTTCCGATCCGGCAGTATTACAGCCCCTTCTTCTGGACAAAGATGCGTGTGCTCATGATCACGCTAGTTTTCACCTTCACGCTCCGCCACAAGGTAACTATGGCCGACGAGAACAAGATCGGGCCTGTATGGGGCAAAGTCGTTGGCTTGGCATCCATCGGCCTGTGGGCCTGGATTGCTATAGAAGGACGGCTGATCGGGCTACTCTCGTAGCAGAGGGGCACACTATAGTGTGCCGGTCAATTCACGCGGTCGTCAGTAGGCCTAAGGGTCTCCACTGCATAAGTAGCGTGGCAGTTCGTGCACGTGTAGTAGACCTCGGCACCAGTATCAAACATTGCTTCGAGGTTCCGGGCAGCTGCAGCCTCAATGGCCCTCTCCCCCATACTGATCATCGCCTGTGACATGGTAACCCATGCCCCTTGATCAAGCGCGCGACCTTCCATCATAAGGAGGTTGCCTGACTCAGTGAGTGTCACGGCCGCACTGACTACCGCCATCCACTCCTCTTCCGTGGTGGGGTAAATTTCATGAACACCTTCGGCGTCGACAATCGTGCCAACCGCATCCCAGTAGACCTCCGCAGCCGGTTCAACAACATTGAGCATCAGTTGTTGCACGTCAGATACCAGGATGAAATCAGACTCCTGGTCATTCGCCGGCACGCAGGCGCCAGCAAATAGAAGTAGCATAAACTTGTGTAGTCGTGAGGTCTTCATTGGGCGCCAAGATATGTGAGGAATCACGCCCAAACTACCCTTCTGGCATCACTGGTGGCGCGACGTGAATGCTACCCCAATGTTTCAGGGATGAATAAGAAACTGTTACATGGATCTGGTGCGCTCCTGTTGGCGACGCTTCTCGCGTGCGCATCCGCATCGTCCGGCCCAGCAATTACAGGACTGGGGCTGCCTTCAGCAAACCCTGAAGATGTCGGCCTTTCCAGCGCAGAACTAGCCCGGATCCGCCCTGCGATTCAAGCCTTCATTGATGATGGCCGCAGCGCTGGTGCAGTAACACTTGTTGCTCGACACGGACAGGTCGTCCATTGGGAGGCACAAGGCTGGCGAGTGCTCAATGAGGACCCCCTTGAGCCCGACGACATCTTCCGCATCTACTCAATGACGAAACCAGTGACCAGCGTAGCCGTGATGATGTTAGTTGAGGCAGGTCAGCTTTCACTGGACACTGAACTCGGGGACATTATCCCCGAGTTTATGGATGTTGAAGTCTACGAGGATGGCAGTCTCCGGCGACCTGCCGGACCGATTCTAGTTCGACACCTTCTAACACACACGTCTGGACTAGGCTACGGTGATATTGGCCGAGCTCCAGTAGTAGATTCTCTCTATCGCGAGCAACAGTTGGGCGTTTGGGGAACCGCTGGTGATCTTGAGGAAACGGTGGGCCGGATTGCCTCAATTCCGCTCATCTTCGATCCTGGTAGTCGCTGGAACTACAGTATGTCTGTGGATGTGCTCGGCCGCGTCATCGAAGTCGTGTCTGGACAAACTCTCGAAGAGTTCTTCCACGAACAGATATTTGAACCTCTGCAGATGGAGGACACTGGATTCCAAGTCCCGCCTGAAAAGCTTGGACGATTTGCGGCAGTCTACGGTCCTGGCCCGAGCGGCCTTCGCATGATTGACTCACCAGTTGACGGTCAACACACCCGCCCAGCTCAATGGCTATCAGGTGGTGGTGGTCTTACGTCGACGGCCAGCGATTACGTCCGATTTACACAGATGCTACTAAACGAAGGTGAACTCGACGGAGCACGAATTCTTGATTCTGAAACAGTTCGCCTGATGCGCCAAAATCATCTACCAGCTGAGTTGGTGGCTATGTCCAGTGGAGGTGCGAACCAGGGTTGGGGTTTAGGTTTTTCCGTCTCGATGGGCGAGCATGTCGATTCCTACGGATGGCAGGGCATCGCAGGCACCTATTTCTTGATCGACCCGAATGAGGATTTCGTGGTTTTTGCCTGGAACCAGTTACAACCGTCGGGAGGAGCCCGGATCAATCGAGTGACTGAAGAGATTGTTTATGATGCGATTCTCGATGAAAATGAGGACTCGAGGATCTTCCAAGCACGTGCCCCAGGGCAAGCTAGTCGAGCGTTGAGTCGTGCCGAGATCGAATCGCTTAGACCACTTGAGCACACTGAAGCTGATGTGACTTTCATGCAGGGAATGATTCCGCACCATGCCCAGGCACTCCAGATGACAGCACTTGCCCGTCAACGTGGCCAGAGTGACGCCGTAAAAGCCATGGCACTCCGGATGGACATTTCCCAGATGGATGAGATTGTCCTAATGGAAACTTGGCTCAGTTCACGCGGTGAGGCGGTACCCAACCTAGCGCCGGGCGATGAGCTGCCGATGATGCCAGGAATGCTGAGCCAAGAGCAGCTAGGAAAGCTTTCCTCGACTACGGGTGCTGAATTTGATGGCTTATTCTTGGAATATATGATCCAACACCACCGGGGCGCATTAATGATGGTGAGGGAGCTTTTTTCTTTGCACGGGGCCGCACAAGAGACAGAGATATTTCAGTTTGCCTCCGATGTCGAGGTAGACCAACTGATCGAAATAGAACGAATGCAAGCAGTCCTCCAGTCTGCGCAAAATTAGGAGTACGGGTTAGATGAAGACGAGATACGGAACCCTTTTAGCAGTCATCCTGACCGCAGGTACAATGTTTACCGCAACATCTGTGCTTTCGGGACAGGTGCCCGACTCATTAGCTCCAGCGTTTGAATGGGATCCTAATGACCCTCGTGTAGGGCTAGGAGCTGGCTGGATGGATGCCGAGTCCGCGATCTCAAATCTCGAACATATTGGAAGTGTGCCTCGCCCCGAGGGCTTCTTCGATCCCGCTACACCGGGCGCTGAGAACCTCAAGAACAGTGATTTAGCTTTTCAAGGAGACTACCTCTTCCAGGGCAATTACAACGGCTTTCAGGTCTTTGATATCTCTAATCCCAGGGACCCACAGCTCGAGGCAGGAATCATCTGTCCTACCGAGCAGGGAGATCTAACCATTTACGGTGACCTCCTGATCGTGTCTGCTCAATCCAGGGCCAGCCGACTTGATTGCGGAGTTGAGGGTGTTGCTGACTCCGTTAGCGTAGAAAGGATGAAGGGTATCCGGATCTTCGACATATCCGATCTACAGAACCCAACGCAGGTCGCCACGGTACAGGCCTGCCGGGGATCGCATACTCATACGCTTGTCACTGATCCTAACGATGAAGAGAACATATACGTCTACATCCAGGGAACGAGCGGACCCCGACCTTCGGAAGAATTAGCAGGATGCTCTGACGCAGGTCCTGAGGATCCGAACACGTCACTCTTCCGAATAGAAGTAGTCCGTATCCCGATAGACGCACCTGAGGAGGCGGAAATCGTGAGCCTGCCGCGGCTATTCGCCGATGCTCAGACGGGTAATATTGCAGCCCTGTGGAGCGGAGGCGATCACGGACCGGGAACACAGGAAACAAGCGGTACAAATCGATGCCACGACATCACGGCCTATCCAGAAATTGGTTTGGCAGCCGGAGCATGCTCAGGTAACGGAATCCTCCTTGATATCAGTGACCCGATCAACCCAATACGCCTCCATGAGGTGGTAGACCCCAACTTTGCCTACTGGCATTCTGCAACATTTAACAATGACGGCACCAAGATCCTCTTTACTGACGAGTGGGGGGGCGGTCGGGGAGCGCGCTGCCGTGCTTCAGATCCGCCAACATGGGGTGCCGACGCGATCTTCACTCTTGAGGACGGAGAGATGGAGCTAGCAGGGTATTATAAACTCCCCGTGCCGCAGACCTCCACAGAGAATTGTGTTGCCCATAATGGTTCGATGATTCCAGTGCCTGGACGGGACATCATGGTCCAAGGATGGTACCAAGGTGGCCTTTCAGTGATGGATTTCACTGATCCAGCAAACCCGTTCGAGATTGCATTTTTCGATCGCGGTCCCGTGAGTGCTGAAGCACTCTTCTCAGGTGGTTATTGGTCCACCTACTGGTACAACGGTCACATCTACGGCTCTGAGATCGCTCGGGGAACTGATGTATTTCGCCTTGCACCGAGTGAGCACCTTTCTCAGGCTGAGATCGAAGCAGCTGAATTGGTCATGGTTGATGAACTAAACCCGCAACACCAGGAGAGGATGGACTGGCCAGATGCCGTTCCCGTAGCTCAAGCATATCTCGACCAGATGGTGCGAGCGAACCGAATCCGTACCGAGAGCGCAGATGCCTTGTCCGCGGTGCTCGAACGAGCTGACCGGGGCACCGCATCTCCGGGTGAGTTGCGAAACGCTGCTGCTGGCCTCGACGCGGAGATAGCAGCTATCGCTGCTGGAACGACAGGGGGAGACGCCGACCGTATGACCAAGCTCGCAGATGTTCTGCGTGGGCTCACCAACTAGGGAGGACACCCCACGCAAGCTGGTCGCCTGTCGGTAGACTATATCCCAGCCTATAATCGCCACCGATGGATATTTCTCGGAGAGACCTCCTCAAGAGTTCAGCCCTCGTAGCCGGGGGCGGACTTGTCAGCGCGCTCGGTTTCGACCTTGAACCCGCGTACGCTCAGTCACGCGAGCTTAAAATCTCTAACGCTCGCCAGTACAAGACTGTCTGTCCTTACTGTGCGGTAGGGTGCGGTACTATCGCATATGTGCACGGGTCCGGAGGCCTCAACACGGTTAACTCTGTGATCCACGTTGAAGGCGATCCTGACAGCCCCATCAACGGAGGAACACTGTGCCCTAAGGGCGCAGCTCAGATGCAGCTCGCGATGAATCCGCGTCTTGAAAAGAGCCCTAAATACCGAGCTGCAGGCTCCTCCGAATGGGAGGACGTGGACTGGGATTGGGCGATGGAGTGGTTTGCACGGAAATTCAAGGACGCCCGTGATGCCACTTTTGTAGAAGAAGACGACCAGGGACAGACGGTCAATCGGTGCGAAGGTATTGGCTGGGTTGGTAGTGCTACCGTAACGAATGAAGACGCCTACCTGATCACAAAGACGATGCGGACAATGGGCCTGGTGTACATCGATCACCAGGCTCGTATATGACACAGCCCCACGGTGGCCAGTTTGGCCGCGAGTTTTGGTCGGGGGGCAATGACAAACCACTGGAAAGACATCAAGAACGCCGATGTCGTTCTGGTGATGGGAGCTAACCCGGCAGAAAACCACCCGTGTGGGTTTAAGTGGGCACTTGAAGCAAGAGATAATCGAGGCGCCACGCTCGTCACTGTTGATCCGCGCTACACTCGCACATCAGCGGTAGCAGATCGGCATCTTCAGATCCGACCGGGCTCTGACATTGCCGTCATCGGCGGCTGGGTCAATAAGATTCTCTCGGAAGAACTATACCACGACGAGTACGTGCGCCTTCACACGAACGCATCATTCATCGTCGCGGAGGGTTTCGGTTTCGATAATGGCCTCTTCGTAGGCTTCGATGAGGCTACAGGGACTTACGACCGCTCGACCTGGGATTACGAACGCGGGTCGGACGGGTACGTGCGTCGTGACCTAACGCTCGAGCACCCCAGGTGCGTATTTCAGCTTCTAAAGAGCCACTACAGCCGCTACACCCCAGATGTCGTTGCCCAAATTGCTGGATGTTCGGTGCAGGACTTTGAAGCCATGGCCAACATCGTCTGCTCAACAGGCACTGCGGAGCGGGTGGGCTCAATCATGTATGCAGTCGGCTGGACTATGCACACCGTCGGTGCGCAGATCATCCGCACTGCAGCAATTATGCAGCTCCTCATGGGTAACATCGGTCGTCCTGGCGGAGGCATCAACGCGCTCCGAGGGCATGCTAACGTCCAGGGCGCAACAGATCATGCAATTGTCGCGGGCATTCTCCCGGGGTATCTGCAGGCACCCCGTCCTCAACAGCAGACGCTTGCCGCACACTTAGCCGACCACACGCCCCGTCCACTCGTGCCAGATTCAGTGAACTACTGGGGCAATTACCCGCGCTTCCTCGTATCGCAACTCAAGGCTTGGTTCGGAGATTCCGTCGGACCTGAGAACGAGTTCGGCTATCACTACCTTGGGAAGCAGGAGGACGATGCCACTTGGCTCTCTATGTGGGACCAAGCGCACCAGGGACGTATGAAGGGTATCGTCGCACTCGGATTTAATTGCTTGCTGGCCGGACCTGATGTGCCTCGACTTACCCAAGCAATGAGCAATCTCGAGTGGAAAGTCGTGATCGACCCATTCTTACTCGACTCTGCTGAATTCTGGAATGCGCCGGGTGTGGACCCCAGTGAAATCGATACAGAAGTCCTGTACCTGCCAGCTGCTCACTGGATCGAGCGTGGAGGCTCCTTCACGAACTCGGGCCGCTGGGCACAGTGGAAGGAAGCAGCAATCGACATTCCAGAGGGTGTTCGCTCCGACACCTCGATTCTTTCTGAGCTCTTCTGGCGTGTAAAGGACCTCTACGAGGAAGAGGGCGGTGCATATCACGAGCCAATAGTGAATATGCAGTGGAACTACCTCAATCCGCGTGAGCCCACACTTGAAGAAATAGCGCAAGAGATTAACGGATACGACCTTCAGGCCGGAGAACTATTGTCTTCGTTTGCCCAGTTAAGAGACGACGGCACTACGTCATCGGGCAATTGGCTCTACGCTGGGAGCTGGACAGAAGAGGGCAACATGATGGCTCGGCGCGGCACGCTAGATCCGGCAGGGCTCGGCTTCCATCACGACTGGGCTTTTAGCTGGCCACTGAATCGCCGCGTGCTTTATAACAGAGCCTCAGCTGACGCAGAAGGAGAGCCATGGGATCCAGAGAGGGTTGGAATCCGCTGGAACGGCTCCCGCTGGCTCGGGGATGTTCCTGACTACGGGCCTACCACACCACCCGACCAAGCTGGTGCATTCATCATGACCGAAGAAGGCGTTGCTCGGCTCTTCACAAGAGGGCTTGTCGACGGACCATTTTCCGAGCACTACGAGCCTGTTGAGAGTCCAACTCCGAATATCTTACACCCTGACATCCCTGTGAATCCGGCGGTACGCTGGTACGACGGTGTCCGCGAGACACTGGCCAGTAGCACGAATGACTACCCTTATGCAGCAACAGTCTACCGTGTTGTGGAGAGAGAGCATTTCGTGACCTCTTTCGTGCCTCAATTAGTTGAGATTATGCCAGACTTCTTCGTTGAGGTGCCTGAAGGCCTGGCGGATGAGAAGGGTATCGGGAACGGTGAGCGCGTGCGCGTTTGGTCGGCACGTGGCGAGGTGGAAGGCGTAGCTGTTGTGACAAAACGGATCAAGCCACTGAATGTGAACGGTGAGACGTGTTGGACCATTGGCATTCCGGTGCACTGGGGCTTCAAGGGCATCACAACTGGATCTATGGCCAACTCACTGACGCCATTTGTTGGCGATGCCAACACGAATTGTCCGGAATTCAAAGCCTTTTTAGTGAACATAGAGAAAGCCTAATGCCTCAACTAACTGGCAACGGTTTCGCGATCAAAAGAATATCTGCGAGTTCCGAGCCCTCTCCGAGTATCCGCTCTGGGCCAGCGTACGCGAAGCTGGTGGACATCTCCCGCTGCATCGGGTGCAAGGGGTGCGAGGTCGCATGTAAGGAGTGGAACGAGTTAGGTATCGAACCAACCGAGAACTTCGGGAGCTTCCAGAGTCATAGGGATCTGACCCCCGACACTTGGCTCCTCATGCGCTTTAACGAGGTCGAGGTTGGTGGGGACGTTGAATGGCTCATCAAGAAAGATGCATGCCTCCACTGCGCCGAGCCCGGATGTCTCTATGCCTGCCCCGCCCCGGGAGCAATCGTCCAATATGAAAATGGGATTGTGGACTTCAACCAGGACTCCTGTATCGGATGCCAGATGTGTGTATCGGGCTGTCCATTCGACATCCCTCGCTTCAATCCGGATACTCGGAAGGTCTATAAGTGCAACATGTGCGTTGACCGGGTCGAAGCAGGTCTGGAGCCAGCTTGTGTAAAAACTTGCCCAACTAACGCTATCTCATGGGGAACCAAGGAGGACATGCTTGGGCTCGCAGACCGAAAGGTTGACGGTCTTCAAGCACGCGGATTCGGTGAGGCTACCGTCTACGACCCAGCGGGCGTGGGCGGCACTCACATGATGTACGTGGTGCCACGTGGAGACCAACTCGAGGACTACGACCTTCCAGCTAATCCAACCGCTAGCCCGGGAGCATTGTCGGCCCTGGAGGGCCTCAAGAAGTTGGGCGCCTCGACGTTAGGGCTCGGACTTCTTGCAGCTGGCCTACACTACCTCGGTTTTGGGCCACAAGAGCCTGAGGAGGAGCAAACTCCTTGAGGCCTGCGAAGATCCAACGGTTCACTTACGTGGAGAGAATCGTCCACTGGCTAGTAGGTCTCTCCTTTCTTTTCCTTCTACTCACCGGTCTCGCGTTCTCACACCCTCGGTTGTATTGGATTACAACCTTAGTTGGTGGTGGATCTACAGCACGGATACTACATCCGTGGATTGGCGTACTCTTCTCCACATCGTTTATAGCGATGTTTTTGATCTGGGTGCGTGACATGAAGCTTGATACAAAAGATCAAGCTTGGCTCGCGGCGATCCGCCACTACGCTATGCACGATAAGGAGAAGGTCCCACCTGCCGGCAAGTACAACGCCGGCCAGAAACTCTTTTTTTGGGGCATGACCGTCTTTGGATTTCTATATCTAGTTACCGGCATCCCCATGTGGATACCAGAAGGCTTTTTCGGAATGGGGCCGTTCTACGGAGATACAGTGAATGTGAGCCGGCTCGTGCATTACCTATTGACCGTTGCAGGAGGACTTCTGCTAATCGTGCACGTCTACCTGGGGACAATCGCCTACCCAGGAACTCTAGGAGCCATGCTTCACGGATCAGTGACCCGTGCCTGGGCCAAACTCCATCATCCGCTCTGGGACAAGGAACAGTCCGAGCCTTGAGCCAAGCCTTGTGGGCCACTCGCCGGGCTCGGGCAGGCCAAGTGCTTCGTGAAGCCCCTCATGCCGAAGAACTTCTCTCGTTTTATGTCAGGCTCACTGAGCTACAGGAAAGTGTAGCTGAGTCACTACCCGTTGATAGAATCATCAAGGCGGTTCCTGCAGTTAAAGCTAATGAACCGGTACTGAGCCCCAGGCGTCTGCCAGTAGATGAATTACTTCTATTGTTCGAGGAGTTCCTCCAAGGGGTCCTGTATACCGGGACCGAAGAGATCGAGGCGGGCGCACGAGCACTGCTCCACACGGGTCCAAGTCACGCAGGAGCGGCTCTTTACACCGCGGAAGGTTTTCATGCTCGGGCGTTTCTTGAGTCTGTGATGATAACGTTAGCCGCGAACACCTCAGAGCCGAATATCGGCAAGAACCCGAAACATTGCTACGTCTGCGGGTCACGCCCCGTAGTGTCGTTTCTCCAAGACCTACCGGACACCCTAGGAAAGCGAAGTCTGGCGTGCTCACTCTGCAGCACCGAGTGGCGGATTGACCGCTTGAGATGTGTTAACTGTGGAGAAACTAACGCGGATCAACTTCTCGTTCATAACGCCGAATCGATACCGCATGTGCGCCTCGAAGAATGCCGTACGTGTCGTCGCTATCTCAAGACTGTCGACCTTCGTGAACGCGGTGATGCTGTGCCTGTTGTTGACGAGCTCGCCACGATCGAAATGGACCTTTGGGCACGCGACAAGGGACTCGAAAAACTGCAGCTCAACATCTTGGAGCTATAGAGGCTAAAGTCACCTGAGCTGCGCAACGCCTCGGGGCCTGCTCATCGCTCGCCTTTTTGATCCCCGTCAAAGCCTGAGAAGCCGATTCAATTTGATGACGAACCCGCGACCTACGATTTCCGACCAACGGTTGAGCACGTCCGTGTCTCTGGCCTCTGTATAAACCAGGAACAGCTCACTACCAGGAGCCCACTCCCAGCGAAGACGCAGGTCCGATGTGAAGCTGTCGCTGCGGGAGTTGTATTGGACAAGACCACTCACAAACATCCGCGGTGATACGGTATAGGTCAGCCGCGTTACGGCCACGTGCTGGTCAAAGCGACCCTGCGGAAGGTCGAGCCAGTTAAAGGAGATGCTCGGCTCAACCGAAAGCTGTGGCGTCAGTTCTAGCCGGGTTTGCCGGAGCCCTACTGAAGTGAGGTCGCCGCCATAATACCTTCCACGGCGAGCAGATACGGTAGCTGAGACAGGTCGCTGGCGGCCAAAGGTGAAAAATGCTTCTGCGTCCTGGAATGAGTACCGGCCACCCGGAACAAGCGCCCCTGAGATGGTCTCGTCTTGAATAAGGTTCTCGTACTGGTCATTGAAACTTAAGCCCAATTGGTCGCTGCTCTCGAACTCAAGCCGAAATTGCCCGCGTCGAGAACGGCTTTCAACATAGCCAGCTCGCTCATTCTCGATGTAGTCGAGATCTCCCTGGAAGGTGAGTTGTCGAATCAAGGAGACCGATTCTAGCCTCGGGCTGAAGCGACCTGATAGGGTGCTCTGACGGAACCCCCTCCTCCGCAAGAAACCCATTTCCGGGTTGAAATTATCTCCTACAACCAGGTGATCCATCTGGCCACCCCAGGCATCCGCATCGTAACTGAACTGACCTCGATAGCTCTCATCATGACCGCTCATGCCATCGGTCCGTGTCCGTGAGTAGTACCCCAGAAGCCCGGCCTCATCCGAAAACGCAAACCACCCATCCATGCCCCACGCTTGGTTCGCACCATCGGCGGCCACTAATGACGTTGTTCGATTTTCGAACAGCACTCCAACCGTACTTCTGGAAAAGAGGTCACGCCGGAGCCGGAGCACTGTGAAGTTCGTCGGTTCCGCCTCCACCGCCGGCACACCATCCGTCTGGATATTCACTGCACCCACGTCAAATGAACCAACCTTGCCCGTCAAGCGGCCTCCGGCGACGATCGGCACTTGTTGGCCGTCTTGAAGCCCGATGCCTCGGCTGTAGAATAAAACTGGCGCGCCACCTCGTCCGCCGCGGCCACTTCCACCTATACTGGAGCTACCACCGCCTCTTCCAAAACCACCTGTTCGAGCTCCGGTCCCAAAATTAAAAATCCCCTGGCTCTCTAGGAAAAACTCACGCTTTTCCGGGAAAAAAAGGCTGAAGCGTGTGAGGTTAACCTGTTGCTCATCCGCCTCCACTTGAGCGAAATCAGGGTTGAAAGTCAGGTCTGCTGTGAGGTTCTGAGTCACGCCGTATTTCACGTCCAGGCCCAAGTCACCGTGCGCGCCGCCGGAAACGTTGGAATCCACGTTGAGGCCAGTACGGAGCCCTGAGATCACGTACGGCTTGACCTCCACATTTTTCCTACTGGTGGGGGGAGCCTCGATACCTACGAGCGTGCCATATCGTGATACTCTGAAAGTCCCAGTCGACCCGTTCGGCGCCACGGCCGTCGGAACGAGCGTCAGGAAGTTCCATTCATTCCGCCGGGCCACGGAACGTCTCATCTGGATTCCCCACACTTGCTCAGTACCCGAGCGGTAACGAACCGACCGGAAAGGGATGGCCATCTCGACCGTCCAGCCACCATCAAAGCGCCCGGTTCTAATCTCGGTGACCGGGTTCCAGTCACGGTTCGGGTTCCCCTCATTTGTAATCTGCTGGTCGGTGATCCCGCCCAGAGCGTTCACATAAAAACCAATCGAGTTTCGCCGGTCGTAATACGTGTCTAGGTAAACGCCGAAGTTGTCGTTCCGGCTCAAGTGACGGGAGTCTCGCCGCATTTCGTTGGCGATCCAAGCGTCCTGTCCTCCTGAGTCCCACACTCTCGCAGACACATAGACGTTGTCATCGTCGAACGCGACCCATGCTTCAGTTCGTTCACTCGGCTCGGCTCCCTCGATTGGCAGGGTCTGGATGAAGCCACTCATCGAAATTGTCGTTTCGTAGAATTCTTCGTTCAGCACCCCGTCGATGCGGTGTCCTTCGGTTACTCGTACTGCCCGGACTGTGGCCTGCCCTCGGTCATCTCGGGTGATCACCTCAGGTGCTACAGGTGCAGAAGGACCAAAAATCTCGACGTCCGTGGAGTGCGGAGGTGGCATTTGAGTCCCTTGAGACGTCGCCCTGAGGGGGGAAAAGCTGGCCAAGGCAACAGCAGCGACTACCCGTATAATCCACCTGTGCTTCGAGTAAGTCATTCTTGCGCCTAGTTGTCCCAGTTTCACGAGAAATCGCGTACACTGCTCCACATGTTCTGGAGCCTCCGGAGCGAACTCCTGCTAGATCTGTATACCCAACCGGATTAAGATCTCACCCCCATTTCAGACTCCTTTAGGTACGATGATACAGAAACACCTGACCATTGTCTTAGTGATCAGTGCAATCT
>CEUS01129614.1_pt1 | contig 91541 bp, 77 predicted proteins | sample 427031 | NCBI WGS metagenome assembly CEUS01 (sample SAMEA2622837, study PRJEB7988) | marine metagenome | biome: marine biome (ENVO:00000447); feature: marine epipelagic mixed layer (ENVO:xxxxxxxxx); material: "saline water (ENVO:00002010), including plankton (ENVO:xxxxxxxx)" | depth 140 m
AATCCAGAAACCAAAGACGCTGACATAGCTGAGGCTAATGCCTTGCTGGATGGTGTTTTCGGAGCAGGAGTACGACCTAAGACTGACCAGTATGTAATACAGCTGCTCAGTCGACGTGAGATCAGTGTATGGGCCATCGACTTCTTCAAGAAGTATCTTAACTGGGAATTCGATGTAAAGTACGTTGACACTTACGGTAACATCGCCACGGACTGTCTCTACACCATAAGGGCAGAGGCTAACCCGAACCCGAACAAGCAGGTATACGCTTCAGATCCGAGTGACGCGTTCTGGGGTGTGCATAGTGAGTGGACAACTTCTGAGAAGTGTCTGCACACTGGTTGGAAAGGTGATGGCGAAGCATCAGCTGACGAATTGGCTAAGGTAAATGGTTGGGTTGAAGACCTCGACACCAATCTTGACCAGGCCAAGAGGCTGGAACTTGCTCGAAAGATTGAGGCATACTTGGTCGAAGAGCGAAGCACAGCCGCTATTTTGGGTGTTATGAACGTTGCATGGCCAAACCGATGGGAGTTAAAGGGTAACAGGTATTATAACCTGGGCACCTACTCGCAGCAGCGTCTACATGACAGATTGTGGTTGAACGAAGGTTAATTATCCTTCGGACAGCTACGATTTAGCTGACAATATAGAAGTGCCTCCCGGGCGACTGGGAGGCACTTCTTTTTTATTGGTGTCTCGTAACGATGGTGACGTAGATTGTGACTGACTCTAAATTATATCTGACGTATAAAAACTATCCAAAATCATTGACATTTAATTATATAAGTGTTAACTTCTGATTCAATGAACAATAGCGCCTAGTAGCGCTGGTTGCAGGCTGAATTCGTAGATTCTGGTTAATTAAAACTGGGAGGTACTATGGCACAGTATGCGTTACGTAGAATATTCTTAGGTTTTCTTACAGCGATCTTGGTGTCAATTATCGTCTTCGTTATACTTCGTATAGCACCAGGAGATGTAGTAGATATTATACTCGGTGGTGAGGACGCTTTTTACTCTCCGGAAACGGAGGAGTTGTTAAGAGAGCAGCTGGGTCTTAATAGACCTTTACCGGTTCAGTATCTGGATTTCATGGGAGACTTTTTCACACTTAATTGGGGTGAGTCGTTAGTTGACAGTAAAGAGATATGGCCTCAAATTAAGGAAAAACTACCAGTTACTCTTGAACTAGCTGGGTTGACAGTTTTCTTCGCAGTGTTCTTTGGCATACCTGTAGGTGTGCTGATGGCTCTGCAACAAGATTCTAAATTGGATTATTTCTTGAGGATCATGTCATTAGGCGGATTGTCTATACCCAGTTTCTGGTCGGGGACGATAATCATATTGGTCGGCACTATGTATTTCAACTGGAGTCCAAGACTGGAGTACGTGTCATTTTTCGATGATCCAATGGGTAATTTTGTTATGTTTTTCTGGCCAGCGGCCTGTAACGGTTGGGTTTCTCAGGCTACCAAAGCGCGAATGATGCGCTCGACGATGCTCGAGGTATTGAGGCAGGACTATATACGGACGGCCCACGCTAAGGGCTTGAGATATGCAGTAGTGGTTTATAGGCACGCTATGAAAAATGCGTTGCTGCCGGTTGTTACCATCATAGGTATAACAGTAGCTTTGACCATTGGTGGATCTGTAATTATGGAAACAGTGTTTATGTTACCAGGTATGGGATCATTCATGGTTTATAGTCTGACACGATGGGATTACCCAGTCGTACAGACTTTAGTGTTATTCTTCTCCAGTTGGATCGTTATAACCAACTTATTGATCGACATGAGTTATGGTTGGTTGGATCCTCGGGTAAGGTATGACAGTTGATGAAATTGGTAGATTTAAATAGCTTAATATCTCGTTTGAGGGGGTTATAATGGCAACTGAGCAAGAAACACCTAGTGCAGGTGCATTACTAGGTCGCAGGGCGAGAGATGAGAGATCTCTTGTAATTAGGGGACTCTCGACTGTAAAGAGTTTCTCCAAGAGAAAGCCTCTTGGGGCAATAGGTGGGTTTATTATATTAATTATGGTTCTTCTGGCGGTATTCGCTCCGGTTATTGCGAACGACCCAATGGAATGGAACCTGAGAGATAAATTCCAATCACCTAACCTGGAATACTGGCTGGGAACTAATGACGTTGGGCAGGATCTGTGGGCCCAGATTGTATATGGAGCACAGATTTCATTGTACGTGGGTATATTGTCTGTAGCATACGGTTCAGGTATTGGTGGCATTGTTGGATTGGTTAGTGCCTACTACGGTGGTAAAACTGACGTGATCATACAAAGAATCATGGATGCAATGATGGCTATTCCTACGCTGGTGTTAGCCTTGGCTATTATGGCGGCGTTGGGTGGCTCCGTAAATAACGTGGTTATTGCGATAGGTGCTGTACAGATACCCCGGGCAAACCGTATAGTACGGTCGCAGGCCTTGGCGGTTAGAGAATCGGAGTTCGCTCTCGCAGCAAGATCTATTGGAGCGACGGACATGCGCATAATGTTTCAACACATAATGCCTCAGTGTGTTGCTCCTTGGTTGATTATCGCAACTGCGGCTCTTGGAACGGCAATAATATCAGAAGCCTCGTTGAGCTTCTTAGGTATGGGTGTTCCTCCAACGACGCCTACATGGGGTGGCATGCTATCACAAAGAGGTCGTGAATATTTCGTTCTAGCACCTCAGATGGCTATATTCCCGGGTATTGCCATTTCTCTTGCTGTATACGGATTCAACTTATTTGGCGATGCTATTAGGGACGTTTTAGACCCTCGTTTAAGAGGCAGTTAACCCGTAGATCAAAAAAGTAAAAAGAGAGGGGTGTTTATGCACCCCTCTCTTTTTTTGTTTGAGATAAATTTAAGAGCTAAACGGATAACATTGAGCAATGTCTAGAGCAGAATATATTATATTTATGGGGCGGTGCGGTACATTGGATGAGAAAATGTTCTTAGAATGAATGTGAAAGATCCCATAATATGGAATCGCAAGATCAACTCAGCCTATGTTTTTAATCGAGCGTCTAAAATGTTACGATTCATAAAAACATCTTTACTAGAGGTCACTATGAAAGCAACTTTGGATTTGTGATTCGTTCTTACCTACGAGTCCTGTTGTTTTTATAAAAATATCAGGGACAATTCTTTTTAGAAAATTTTGCCATCGTTGTAGAAGCCGGTTTTAAGGTTTTCTAATTTGTCCCATTTGGCGAAAACCTGTTTAGCTGATGTTATGCTTGAGCCAACTTGGAATTTGTGGTCCGTTTTAGCTAATAATTCTTCTAGTGCTTCTAAGAAGGTGAGGACGTTAGTCTCTTGTGACGATTCTCCCATTAGTCCTATTCTCCAAATCTTGCCAGCTAAGGGCCCAAATCCACCGGCAATCTCTATTCCATATTCAGATAGGAGTGACTTTCTTATGGTGGCTTCATCTACAGTATCGGGTATAATTGGAGCGGTCAGAGGCGGGGCTTGATATCCGTCCTGTGCTAATATTTCAAATCCTAGAGCCTTGAGGCCTTCCTTTAATGCTTCGGCATTGGTTTGATGTCTATGTACTCTATTAGGCATGCCTTCTTCTATCGCCATAGAGAGGGCTTCTCTTACGGCGTATATTATTGGCATAGAAGCTGTATGATGGTATGTGCGGTCGCTAATCCAGTACTTTTCTAATAGGAGCAAATCCAAGTAAAAACTTTGAATACTGGTGGACCTGTTTTTGATTTTTTCTACGGCTTTATCACTAAGTGTTATTGGAGACAAACCCGGAGGTGCTCCAACACATTTTTGTGTGGCACTGTAGCATATGTCTACTCCCCACTCATCTATTTTCATCTCTATGCCACCTAAGGATGTTACGCAATCTGCTAAAAACAGGGCTCCTTGTCTATGTGCAATATCGGCCAAAGGTTTTAGTGGCTGTATTACACCTGTAGATGTTTCGACGTGTACGGCTGCTAGTAGTGCTAATTTATCGGTTGATTTGACTGCTTTTTCAACGTCTGACAAATTTAGTGGGTGGCCCCAATCAGCAGAAACAGTGGTGACGTTTGCTCCACATCGTTCTGCTATATCGGCTATCCTTTGACCAAATAATCCGTTTACTCCTACTACTACATTATCTCCAGGCTCCAAAATATTTACCAAAGCTGCTTCCATTCCGGATGTGCCTGTACCAGATAGAGGTAACGTAAACTTGTTAGATGTACCGAACAGTACTTTAAGCATGGCGACTAATTCATCCATTACTTTTAGAAAGGTAGGATCCAGATAACCCATAATAGGCATGGACATGGCGTTGATTACCCTGGCATTCACGTTACTAGGGCCTGGGCCTAGTAAGAGTCTGTCTTTAGGTTCTGTAAGATGGTCCATTCTTATTTCCTTCGTCTGTGACACATCAAATTGTGAGAATAATTTGATAATATATTACCTATAAACATAGGTCAACAGAAGCATGTGAGTTTTCGTCTTCTTGGGCGTTGTGGTAATGTATGATATGTTTGATATTCTGAAATCAATAGAGTTTATTAATGTATTTTGAAAAAGGCGAGGAAACATCCCCTAAAGGGCACGCGTTAGTGTATTTTAGAGATCGGAACGACACAGATAGTATATTTGCTACCTATATCATAGCTCTCCCCATATCTGTGGATGTTTCTAAGTATATTCCACCTATGTTTGCCTCACAAATGCAAGGCATGACTACTCAAGATTTAAATGGATTCGCGTTTCCACCAATGCCGGAGAAAATGGATAATATAGAGAGCGTTAGAAATCTTGCTGAAATCCGAGGTGATGATTTGATTGATGGTGGGACTGGTAATTTGACTGATCCAATGGAATCTATGAATATGGTTAATGAATTGCAACAAGAGTATACAAAGTTATGGGAAAATTCTCTGGCAAATCAGAATGATGAACAAGTATTAGATTCTGTTAAGGACGTAATATATGAATTCATGGGCGAACCGGATAAATTAAGTGAATTGTCCAAATTAGTGGGTAAATTACGGTTTGCGTCTGAAGGGCATGAAGGATTTTATAATAGATCCTTGATAGAGGAAGTGGAATCCGAAATATTATCTTTAGCCAGATACCTACCAGTAAATTATAATATAAAGTCATTAATTCAGTGTACAAAATTAGAATCTGATTCTGGATCAGTGTTGGCTCAGTTGTATTTGGAGAGATGTTATAAACTTTATGAAGAAGATTACATTGAACTGCAAAGCATTGAAGATAAAATCAAATCGTTTGAATCGGATCAACAGTGATAACAATGCAAGTTAGTAGCTTTCTATATGTGTTGCATATCTGGTATGAATTCTCTTCCCAATTAAGGATTGGTTTGGTATACTCATCGAGGCTTTTTTAGGCACAAATTTAATATTTAGGTGGAAAATGCCTGCGTACGCAATAATTGGTGGTCAATGGGGTGACGAGGGAAAAGGTAAAGTAGTTGATCTTCTTTCTGAGAAGGCAGATATTGTCGCTCGATTTAATGGCGGTAATAATGCGGGACATACAGTCATAAACAACATGGGGAATTTTAAATTCCATCTGATACCTGTAGGCATTTTGAGGCCAAATTGTATTGCTTTGATCGGAAACGGTGTTGTAGTTAATCCGGATGCCTTCGCAGCTGAACTAGCCACATTGCATGAAAGTGATGTTAACACCTCGAATTTAATCATCAGCGAAAAGGCTCATTTAATAATGCCTTACCATATTAAACTGGATGAATTGGAGGAACGTCGCAGATCCGAGATAGGGGAGGCAATTGGTACAACTGGCATGGGCATCGGACCTGTTTATATGGATAAAACCTCTAGGATAGGTCTCAGAATGATAGATCTTTTGGATAAAAACACACTATTTCATAAGTTGGAAGTGGTTTTGAAGCAGAAGAATGATGTTATATCGAAATTATATGGAGGAGATCCTGTAGACTTGGATTACTCCTATGAACGTTGCTTGGTATGGGCAGAGGAATTGGCGAGTTATATCAAACCAATTGAGCCAGTGTTATATGATGCTTTATCGAGTGGGAAGAAAATTATGTTGGAGGGGGCCCAAGGGGCAATGTTAGACTTGGATCACGGGACATATCCATATGTTACTTCATCCTCCCCTTCTGTTGGAGGTGCTTGTACTGGTCTGGGCATTAGTCCGAGAGATATTACGGGCGTAGCAGGTGTCTACAAAGCCTATACCACACGAGTTGGTTCTGGTGCCCTTCCTACAGAACTGCACGACGAAATTGGTGAATTTATAAGAGAGAAAGCCGGAGAATATGGTACAACTACCGGCAGGCCTCGTCGCTGTGGTTGGTTTGATGGAGTAGCCGCACGTTATTCTTCCATGATAAATGGATTCACTTCAGCCATATTGACTAGGTTGGATGTTTTAGATGGAATATCACCCATAAGAATTTGCACTAGTTATAAATATAATGGTAAGCAGTTGACTGAATTCCCGGCCGATGCATTGATATTAGAAAATTGCGAACCAGTATACGAAGATATGCCTGGATGGGATAAGCCTACAGCCAGTGTTACAAGTCTTGATGATTTACCTCAGGAAGCCTTGAATTACATAGAGAGATTAAGTGAAATAATAGGATGTCCAATAGACATGATATCGACTGGCCCTGGTAGGGAAGAGGCTATAATAGTGAAACCTATATTCTAATGTGGGTCTATTGAGTTACAAGGACAGGTTTTCTGCCTTTAGCCTTTTTTATCTCTATATTATTATCCTTCAAGTCTATAACTATTGTATCTCCAGATCTAAAATCACCGGACAAGAGTTTGTTTGATATGGGATTTTCGATGTATCTTTGAACTGCTCTCCGGAGTGGTCTGGCTCCATATTCTGGATCGAAAGCTTCACTACATAGCCATGTTTTGGCCTTGTCTTTTATCAACAATCCAATTTTAAGTTCAGAAAGTCTGTTGCTAAGTTCTTCTACGAGTAGATTAACAATGTCTTTCAGTTGTTCAACGGTCAGAGAATCAAAAATTACAATTTCATCGATTCGATTCAGCAATTCAGGCCGAAAGGTTTTCTTTAGAGACTCTTCTATGTGGGATCGTATCTTTTCTTGTTCTGTGATAGATGTGTCTCCTCTGAGAAACCCCATATTGCTTCTGATGTTCTCATTAGTTCCCAGATTGCTCGTCATTATTATGATAGTGTTCTTAAAATTCACTGTTCTACCTTGGCTATCTGTTAAGCGACCGTCTTCGAGTATTTGCAGTAGTATATTGAATACATCTGGGTGTGCTTTCTCAATTTCATCAAATAGGATTACTCTAAAGGGACGTCTCCTTACTAATTCCGTAAGTTGTCCTCCTTCATCATGTCCTATGTAGCCAGGTGGTGAACCCACTAGTTTCGATACACTGTGTTTTTCCATATATTCTGACATGTCTATTCTTATCATGTTATCTTCATGATCGAATAGAAATTCTGCTAAACTTCTAGCTAGTTCTGTTTTGCCAACACCTGTAGGTCCCAAAAATATGAAACTACCTATGGGTCGCTTTGGGTCTCTGAGTCCTGCCATGGATCTGCGAGTAGCTTCGGATATTATAGTTATTGCATTATCTTGACCAACTACTCTGTTGTGGAGACGTTTCTCCATGTGAAGCAGTTTCTCAGTTTCATTTTCCAACATTTCTCTGGTTGGTATTCCAGTCCATTCTGATATAAGATCACCTATATCTTTTTCCGTGACAGTCATTTCCACTTTATGGTCTTTCAGCCATTCCTGATGCCCGTAGTCATATTCCCTTTCTTGATTGAGCCTTTCGGTACGGAATTCGGCTGCTTTCTCGTAATCTTCTCTTTGTGAAGCTGCCTCTTCTTGGTATTGAAGCTGTTGTATAGAATTTTCCTTTTCTCTTAACTCAGTTGGAAAACTTTCAGAATCTAGGCGCAACTTGCTTGCAGCTTCATCTATCAAGTCGACAGCTTTATCAGGAAGGTTTCTATCTGTGATGTACCTATTACTTAACTTAACCGCGGCTACTAAAGCGGATTCATCTATCTTGACTCTATGATGAGATTCATATTTGGGGGACAATCCTTTTAGCATTTCTATCGCAGTTTCCATATCAGGTTCTTCTAAATATATAGGTTGGAACCTTCTTTCAAGTGCGGCGTCCCTTTCGATGTGTTTCCTGTATTCGTTTAATGTTGTGGCACCAATACACTGTAATTCGCCTCTGGCTAGGGCAGGTTTCATCAAGTTGCTGGCATCTATAGCACCTTCAGCCGCCCCAGCTCCGACTACAGTGTGAATTTCGTCGATAAATAATATAACTTCACCTTTAGCTTGCTTGATTTCGTCCATCACACTTTTTAGGCGTTCTTCGAATTCACCTCTAAATTTACTCCCGGCTATTAGTGATCCCATATCCAGCGCCAACAGTTTTTTACCTTTTATAGCCGATGGGACATCGCCAGAGATTATACGTTGTGCGAGAGCTTCGGCTATTGCGGTCTTACCCACTCCCGCTTCTCCTATGATTACTGGATTGTTTTTCGTACGGCGGGTTATAGTTTGCATTACGCGTTTAATCTCAAGGTTTCTTCCGATTATTGGATCGAGTTGGCCTTTATTAGCCATTTCAGTAAGATCAACACTATATTTCTCTAAAGATCTATATCGGCTCTCTGCTCTTGGGTCTGTTACTCTGTGCCCTCCCCTTATAGACGCGAGGGCTTGATATATTTTTTCCTGCGTTATACCAAACTCGGTTAATATAGTGCGTGAGTCCCCTTGGGTGTCTTGGGAAATTGCTATTAACAGATGTTCTGCCCCAATAAATTCATCTTTAAATCTATCAGCCTCTTCCTTTGCTTTTTCTATTAGTGTATTGGCCCGTGGGGTTATGTAAAGCTGAGAGTTTTCATATGCGTTCTTAGGCATTGATTCTAGAACTATTTCAACCTTCTTGGTAATTGTATCTAGTGACAACCCTATTTCTTGGAGTATTTTGGAAGTTACTCCATTGCTAATTTCTAGCAACGCGAGCAGTACGTGCTCGACATCCCATTGACTGTGCCTATATCTTCTGACAATTGCTTGAGACAAGTTCAGTACTTCCTGTCCTTGTTCTGTGAAATCATCCGGTTTAAGTACCATTTTAATGACCTCCTAAGTACTTATTGTTTCTTCATGATTATTTACATGCGTCTAATATTTCTGGTATGTGATAGTTGTTGATTTAGGTTCAACACTTGTTTTTCTAAGTCACTTATCCGTTCCATCAATTGCATAACTACTTGAACTCCTGCGAGGTTGATGCCCAATTCATCGGTAAGGGACTTGATGCTTCTGAGTTTTTCTATATCTTTTTGAGAATATAGCCTTATGTTCCCTCTGGATCGAGCCGGTTCAAGTAGCCCTTCCCTTTCGTAATAACGTAATGTTTGGGTGTGCACTCTAACCATCCGTGCAGCTACACTTATAACAAAGCAAGGATCGTTGTCATCCCACATATTATTTCTTGGACCAACCATTTTACTCCTTACTTTCTCGAAGGGATTTTAATTTCAGGAACAGTTCTTTTTCTTCCTTAGATAATGCCGTCGGTATTCTTATATGTGCAGACAGATACATGTTTCCTCGTTTATCAGGAGATTTGAGCAAAGGCATGCCTTTTCCTGATAACCTGAAGGAGGTTCCATTTTGTGTTTCAGGAGGAACTGTGAAAAGGATTCTTTCTCCAATTATGTTTAGTTCGATTTCGATGCCAAATATGGCATCCAATAGATCCAGATCAATCTTGGTGTGTAGATCATTACCAATTCTTTTGTAATCTTCCATTTTAGATATTTTTGTTACCAGATAAAAATTGGTTGTATGTTTATCTTGTACGTGTATTTTGGATCCATTGTCTACACCAGGTGGGATCTTTACTTCAATTTTTCTTTCATTCGACGACTCAGCGTCACCTATATTAATAACGCGGGATGTGCCAGTGAAAGCCTCTAAAAGGGTTATGTTGATGGTTTTTTCTATTTTCCTCGGTTTTGCGTTATTTGCCTTGGTTTTGTTGAACCTGTTGATTATGTCTTGTATGGAGTTTCGGTTCCCTCCAACATTACTAAATCCCCAAGTAAAATTATTCCCTTGGAATGGCCTCTCTCTCCTATGCAATTCATCCGCGTTTTTCCAGTTTTCTCCGAATGTGTCGTAGTTATTCCTGTTTTCGGTATCTGATAGAACTTCGTTGGCCTCATTAATTTGTTTGAATATGCTTTCTGCTTCTTTGTTCCCCTTGTTAAGGTCAGGGTGGTATTTTCTAGCTAAGCGCCTATAGGCTTGGCTTATTTCTTTTTGCGAAGCCTTTCTGCTAATACCTAGAACTGCATAATAGTCATTATTCATAACAAACCTGTGTAGTGGCAATATACATTAATGTGTGTGCATTGTCAATAAAAATGAATATGATGAATAAGCAATGTTGATAATACTGTGTTAACTTTGATATATCAAAATATTCAGGGCAAGCACAAATATAATAACATTTGATATATCATGTATTGAGTGTGTCATATTTGCATTAATGGGCAAATACTTATTTACTTGAATATGTCTCTAGCTCTGAGTTTTTGTGGGTCTTAGTTAAGTAAAGTAGTTTCTATGGACTTGTTTTGGGATACTCAAGAGCAAACTCGTTTGACAGTGATATTGCCATAACCTAGAATCGTGTTTAACTTTACAAGGGAAGTATTAAAGGTTTGATCGCAACTGGAGATTCTATAAGAGAGGCTTTCCTTAGCTTTTTTGAGGGCAAAGGGCATATGCGCATGCCTAGCTCATCATTGATACCGGCGGCAGACCCGACTTTGTTGCTTACTAACGCAGGTATGGTTCAATTTAAGCCTTATTTCACAGGGGAAATGGACCCCCCTAACAGACGTATGACTTCGGTCCAAAAATGTTTCAGAACCACAGATATCGACTCTGTTGGTGACGCGACTCATCTAACTTTATTTGAAATGCTAGGCAATTTTAGTGTAGGAGATTACTTTAAAAAAGAGGCGATAGAGTATGGATGGGAATTTGTTACTGGTGTTCTTTCCTTGGACGCTAATAGGATATGGATAACGATTTTCACTGATGACGAAGAATCTTTAGGTTATTGGATAAATGTAGGAGTCCCCCGAGACCGTATAAAAAGATTTGGACATGAGGACAATTTTTGGGGCCCTGCAGGAAAAGAAGGTCCTTGTGGACCGTGTAGTGAAATACATTATGACTTTGGGATGGAACAGGGGTGCCTAAAGATGGATTGCGGACCCAACTGCACTAACTTGATCGAAAGCACAGGTATTCAATGTACAAGATTCGTTGAACTGTGGAATCTAGTTTTCATGGAATATTACCAAGATGAGGACGGTTCTAGAACCAATCTACCATCTCCAAATATTGATACTGGCATGGGATTGGAACGGTGTGCTGTAATAATGCAACAAAAAGACAATATCTACGAAACTGATTTGTTTTATCCGATAGTGGCAAGAATATGTAATCTGACCGGTAAGACCTATGGGTCTGATATAGATGTTGATCAAGCAATAAGAATAGTCGCAGAACATTGTAGAAGCGCTGTGTTTCTGATTAGTGATGGTGTAGTTCCTAGTAACGAGGGACGAGGTTATGTTCTCAGAAGGCTTATACGAAGAGCTGTTCGATATGCAAACAAGTTGGGCGTGGCATTATTTACCGATAAAAGCCTTTTCCTTGAACAGGAAAGAGACTTTCCAATCGTCGGCATTGACAACAATAGTTTCATTGTTCAGTTAGCTAGTTTTGTCATTGAACTCAATCGGAATGTCTATCCAGACCTCTTGGATAGAGAGAGTTTTGTATTGAGGGTATTGAACACTGAAGAAGAACGATTTGTACAAGTTTTTGATCAAGGTAATGGAATTCTTGGAGAGTTAGTCGACTATCGCAAGACTATCACTGAGATCCAAGACGATATCGTATCTCAAAATCGGTCTCTACCTGGTGTAGAAACCGCAGGGGGATCAATGGCTAAGGATGAACTTGAAAAACAGATTGCAGCCAGTTCAAATGTCGAGATTACCTTGGGAAAATGGTCCAGTAAAATATCCGGTTCTGAAGCCTTTATCATGTACGATACATACGGATTCCCTCCTGAATTGACGGAAGAAATAGCTAGGGAAAATGGTTTGGACGGTATAGACTACCCTGATTTCGCCAATAATATGGAAAACCAAAGAAATAAAGGCAGATCAGCATCTTCGAGATTTCAAGGTAATTTTGACAAAAATAGGATCTATCAACAACTTGATAGCATAGAAACTTCATTCATTGGATACGAGAGCTTTGAGAGTGAATCAGAAGTTTTAGCTATTATAATGAACGAGAAGATAGTTGATAATGTCTTCGAAGGGGACGAATTGGAATTGATAATCAAAGAAACGCCTTTTTATCCTGAAATGGGAGGACAGCAGGGAGATACAGGATTTATCTATAATGATACAGTTTCTCTACGAGTTGTAGACACTCAGACACCTTTAGCGGGTTTAGTAGTCCAAAGATGTCTGGTGGTGTCGGGCAATTTAGCTGTCGGGTCAAATGTTAAGTCTTCGGTGGATAATGTGAGACGTCAGGATACGGCGAGGAATCATAGTGCCACTCACATGCTACATGCTGCTCTCAGGGAAGTCTTAGGTTCACACGTTAGGCAACAGGGATCCCTTGTTACTGCCGACAGATTGAGATTCGACTTTACCCATTTGAGTTCACTGACAGATGAAGAACTCTTGCAAGTGCAGAAGATTACTAATCAAAAAATACGGGAGAATTTGCCAGTTTCTTTCGAAACCACTAGCTACCAAGAGGCAATAAATATGGGTGCATTAGCATTTTTTGGTGACAGATACGGCAATGATGTTAGGGTGGTATCAATTGATTCTGGCAACAACGGGATATTCAGTCTGGAAGTTTGTGGTGGCACACATGTGAGATACACAGGAGATATAGGTTACTGTCATATTATATCGGAGACCGGTATCGGATCAGGAATAAGACGTATAGAGGCTCTAACAGGTAGAGCAGCTGAAGACGCTATGTTAGGTCAAAAAAGGATTGTAGAAGCTGTGTCTAAGAGAATACAGGCTGCTCCACAAGAGATAGTTAACAGATTGGATGATTTCGTCTCTACATTTCAATCTAACAGCAAAAGAATTAACGAACTGGAGAGACAAATTCTGAAAAACGATTTAAATACTCTGGTTAGAACTATCATAGGAGAATCGACTCTAATAAAGGGAGAGCTAGTGGTATCTTCCGCTGATTTACTTAGGGAGGTGGGTGATTGGATAAAGAATGAAATAGACAGTGGTATTATTGTTCTAGGTGCCATTTTAAACAATAGGCCATCTCTATTAGTAATGGCTACTCAAGATCTAGTTAGTAAAGGTTTTAATTCAGGTGATGTGATTAAGGATACTGCCAGAATAGTAGGAGGAGGTGGTGGTGGTCGACCTGATATAGCACAGGCCGGTGGTAAACAACCAGAGAAACTAAATGTAGCACTTGATTACGCAGAACAGAAGATATCGTTATGGCTCAAGACTCTGTAAGAATTCTTGGCTTGGATGTTGGAGAAAAACGAATTGGCGTCGCTGTAGCATATCCAGATGGCATAGTAGTCCGACCACTTGTCGCTATTAACAGATCTTCTATATCTGATGACACTGATAAAATTGTCTCCCTCATAAATGAATACAACATCGAGTTGGTAGTAGTAGGATTACCAATTAGTTTGGACGGGAAATTTAGTCATCAGGCAAGGTTAGTCAAAGATTTTACTCGAAATTTGACTGATGCCTCGCCGGTTCGAGTTAAATCACACGATGAAAGATTTTCAACCGTAGAAGCAAATAGATTGTTAATTGATGCGGGTCAGAAGCCTTCTAGGAACAAAGGTCTTTTGGATTCCGCCTCAGCTGCAGTGATACTCCAGTCCTACCTAGAGTCTAATAGATTCAGAAGTTAACAATTATTGATGGTAGATTCATTATGCTGGTATACTCCAGTGAAATTAAAACTGTTAGCGAGTTCTTGATTAATGATAAAGACGATTTTTCTGCTAGGACATCCGGTGGGCCACTCTATCTCACCAATATTTCAACAAGTTGCTTTGGATTACCATAATTTACCCATCGTTTATAAACCGATTGATGTTTTCCCAGACAAATTGGAAGAAACCATAGATTTATTAAGACAAGAAAATTTTGTTGGAGCTAATGTTACTGTACCTCATAAAGAAACAGTTTTTGATTTATTAGATGAAGTAGATGACACTGCGAAAGTTGTTGGTGCTGTTAATACTATTGAGAATAAGTCCGGTAAACTTATCGGCCATAATACCGATGTAGATGGGTTTATCATGTCTTTAAAAAAAAATTCCACACTTAACCCATCTGGGAAGATGTGTGTAGTGATTGGAGCAGGCGGAAGCGCAAGAGCTGTTATCACAGGTTTGCTCCGTGTTGGAGTAGCCCGCGTAATAATATTCAACCGAACATTTTCCAGGGCAACAAATCTCGCGAATGAGATGAATCCTGAAGGAAACAAGATACAAGTTATTGATATGCAGGAAATCGATCTCTTCAAAAGATTTGTTGAAGAAGCTGATTTGATAGTTAATTGTACGTCAATAGGTATGAAAGGCGGATCCGACGCTGAAAAGACACCTGTACCTGTAGATATTATATCTCCCAAATCTTTGATAACAGATTTGGTCTATAACCCTGAGCAAACACCACTAATAAAGGGTGCTGACAAAGCTGGTGCTAATGTTTTAACAGGATTATCTATGTTAGTTTACCAAGGAGCTATATCATTTGAGATATGGACTGGTAAGAAAGCACCAGTAGATCGAATGTTTGTTGCAGCCCAATCCGCTATGAATAAAGAGGTGGGATAGAATCTACTATTACATTCGAATAATTGTATACTTGATCTTATTGAACGTTTAGGTGCAAGAGATATGTTGCCTTTATGCAATTGTAAATAGTAGGATTGATCGAGGTATAATGGTTTAATCAATGATTAGAACTTGTCTCAAATTTGTTGATGAGACGTATTGAACTGATATGAGGAGATGTGTCAAATGCTAAGGTTTCTCACTGCAGGTGAATCACACGGGAAAAGTTTAACTACTATAATTGAAGGTATTCCTGCCGGATTAGAAATCACGGAGGAATATATAGAAAGGGATATGGCACGTCGGCAAATAGGATACGGCAGGGGTGGCAGAATGCAGATAGAAAAAGACCGTGCTGAAATATTGTCTGGTGTGAGGCATGGTTTGACTTTAGGTTCTCCAATTACTATGTTGATAATAAACAGGGATTGGTCCACAGGAAAGGGACCAGACGGAGTTCCTTGGATGGATGAAATGAACGTTGCCCCTTCAGATGTGCCATTTGACCCCATTACTCATATAAGACCAGGCCACGCGGATACTCCTGGAGTCACTAAATATATGCAATCTGATGCCCGTAATATTTTAGAACGTTCAAGTGCCAGAGAGTTTGCCGCTAGAGTGGCGGCTGGAGCTGTGGCGAAACGATTTTTGGAAGAATTTGGTATAAGTGTCCATGGTCATGTATTGTCTATTGGTGGTATTCACTCAAACTCGTCTGAGGATGTTGATTGGGCAACACTAGAGGAATCACCATACCATAAAGAAAATATTGAGGGATCCAAGATATCAGCAGTTAGATGTGCAGATCCTGTAGCAGCTGATCTCATGATAAAGGAAATTGATAAAGCTAGAGAATCAGGAGATAGTTTGGGAGGCAGGATAGAGATTGTTGCCACGGGCGCACCAATTGGCTTGGGTAGTCATATACAATGGGATAGAAAATTAACCACTAAATTAGCCGGAGCCATTATGAGCATGAATGCGGTTAAAGGAGTTGAATTTGGCGCCGGATTCTCTCAAGCTGATTTAAGAGGTTCTCAGGTTCATGATGTCGTCAAACCAGTTGGTGAATGGGGAAACGAGTCTGATGGAAAAATAGGTAGACCATGGCCACGAAGGACAAATAATTCAGGCGGATTAGAAGGAGGAATGACCACGGGAGAACCTTTAGTCATTAAGGCAGTAGTCAAACCAATAGCAACTATTATGAATGGTCTTGAAACTGTGGATTTGTTGACAGGTGAATTTGTATCAAAAGCTCATTTTGAGCGAAGTGACATAACATTTGTACCAAGTTGTGCAGTTGTGGGTGAGGCTATGGTGGCTTTGGTGCTCGCAGAGGCAGTGCTGGAGAAATTTGGGGGCGATCATATTGAAGAAACAAAACGCAATTGGATATCCTATATGGCCACGACGGCTCCTCGGACAAGATGATTTAGATTGAGTACTTTACTTATGAGTCCGGAATTTGTGTTTCATTCGAATTCTATTGGTCTGAATTAATATGAGTGATCGGATAGATCAGATTAATAATCCTAGCAGAATAGTTGTGAAAATTGGTACTAATGTATTGATTGATGATTCTGGTCAATTAGACTTGGCTTTGATTGAAAGTCTGGTATCTGACATCGCTGATATCCATGAACAAGGTATCGAGGTGGTTATTGTTACATCTGGAGCTATTGCTTTCGGTGCAAACATGCTAGGAATTGATATAGAGAACCAGGATGTTCGTTCTAAGCAAGCTTTAGCTGCAGTTGGGCAAAGTAGATTGATGCATGCATACGAGCAAATATTCGAAGCCCACAATATAGTTGTAGCACAGGCTTTGATTTCTAGATCAGACATTACAGATAGAGAAGGCTATCTTAATGTTCGGAACACGCTTGTAACACTAATGGATTTCAATACAGTTCCAATTATTAATGAAAACGACGTTGTAGCTTTGGAGGAAATAGGGGTCAAAGTTTTTGGAGACAATGATAATTTGTCCTCTATGGTGTCTAATTTAATTGATGCGGATCTCTTAATATTGTTAAGTGATATTGACGGTTTACACACTATGGATCCTCATCAACACCCTGATGCTGAGTTAATTTTGGAAGTAAATACAATAGACGAAAGTATTGAAGCTATGGCTGGTGTCTCTCACAGTTCCAGGAGCAAAGGAGGAATGCAAGCCAAGTTGGATGCTATAAAATTAGCCACGGCCTCAGGCATAGCGGTTATATTGGTTAATGGTAGGACTCAATCGGTTGTGAGTGCCGTTTTAGCAGGCAAAAACATAGGAACCTTTTTCAAACCCTCTTCAACCAAGATGGAGAGTCGTAAGAGATGGATGCTTGGTGCACTTTCAAATGATTGCAAAGTTGTTGTTGATTTTGGAGCAGCCAATGCGTTGTTGGAATGGAAAGGCAGCCTCCTTCCTTCTGGGATTAGAGAAGTTGTAGGTGTTTGTAGAAGAGGAGAGATTATATCTATAGAAAATGTGAACGGTAAACCAATAGCTTGTGGTATTACAGGATATGATTCTGAGGATATATCTGCCATCAAGGGTTTGCATTCTGACGATATTCTCAAGATTCTTGGGTATTATTATGGTGAGGAAATAATACATAGAAATAACATGGTTTTGTTATGAGTTTTCATAACTCTGTAGTTTCCCAATTGTTATTTCTTAAGACTGCACATGTAGCATGGGAGATTTAACATGACGAATATCGACGACGAATTAATGGTGAAAGGGTCTAATGCTAGATTGGCTTCAAAAGAGCTTGCAAAATTGTCCTCAGATATCAAGAACGAGGCTTTGTTAAAGATAGCTAATAACTTGGAAAGTAACTGTGAAGATATAATACAAGTTAATGCCAAAGATATAGATGCTGGAAAAGAAAAAGGTTTAACTGAGGCACTTTTAGACAGATTGTTGTTGAATCAGGACAGGGTTATTGGCATGGCTAATGATTTGCGCAATATAGTAAATATCCCAGATCCAGTCGGAGTCATTATTGATCAAAAGGTTTTACCTAATGGGTTGAATGTAAGTCGGAGGAGAGTTCCATTGGGGGTTATTGGTGCAATATATGAGAGTCGACCAAATGTTACTATAGATATATCTGCTTTATGTCTAAAATCTGGTAATGCTGTTATCTTGAGAGGAGGCAGTGAGGCCATAAATTCAAATAGAATACTTTCTGATATAGTTCGGCAATCTATAGCAGATGTTGGTTTACCAATAGATTCGGTTTGTTTCGTTGATTCCCCTGACAGATCAATAGTAGACCAAATGTTAACTATGAAAAATGAAATAGATCTATTGATACCTAGGGGAGGAGCTGATTTTATACGTTATGTAGGAAACAACGCTACTATGCCGGTCATCACAGGTGGCATAGGTGTTTGTCATACTTATGTAGACCAGTTTGCTGATTTGGAGAAATCGGTGGCCATATCATATAACGCAAAAGTACAGAGACCCACAGTGTGCAATGCTATGGACACATTAATTATTCATTCAGCTGTGGCATCGTCTTACCTTACAGAAATTGCAAAAAAATGGTCAGATGCGGATGTGGAGATACATTGCGACGAAAAATCAATGAGTATTCTAGATTCAATTCAAGGGCTAAAACTGAAACAAGCAAATGATGGGGATTGGGGTACAGAATTCCTCTCCTTGACAGTATCAGTGGCTGTAGTTAATTCATTGGAGGAAGCTTTGGATCATATTGATAGGTACGGATCCGGACATTCTGAAGCGATTATTACTGAGGATCAGTCTAATGCTATGAAATTTCTTGATGACGTTGATGCTGCAGCGGTGTTTGTGAATGCTAGTACTAGGTTTACAGATGGTTCTGCGTTAGGTTTAGGGGCTGAGGTGGCAATAAGCACCAATAAAATGCATGCAAGAGGTCCAATGGGACTGAATGAATTAACTTCTTATAAGTGGACAATAATTGGGGATGGTCAGGTAAGAGAATAATAGTAAGTTGGTTTTCTAAGAACCTCTAGGTTGTTCCTCAAGTGTAATATTTAGGTCAAGTATTTCCTTGCCTCTCGATATAGTAACTTTTGCTTCTGTTCCTATGTCGTATCCTCTGACCACTTTTTGTAGTTGTTTTACAGTTGTTACCTCAATATTATCGAATGCGGTTATCACGTCTCCCGCTAATATTCCTGCTTCTTGTGCGGGTCCTGATATGTCGACCCTTGTGATCAGAACTCCTTTGTTAACGGATAGATTTTCCTGATTCACTATTACTGGAGTAACATCTGTGACTCCAACTCCCATCCATCCGAACACTACCTTTCCGTGTTCAAGGATCGATGATATCACTGGTACTACAGTGAATGAACTGACAGCGAATCCTATACCTTCTCCTTGTGATGTTCTAGCTGTGTTTATACCAACTATATCACCTTCCAGGTTAATTAGAGGGCCACCACTATTACCTTGGTTGATAGCAGCATCAGTTTGGATCATATTGAACAACCTGCCTCCTTCAGTGTCAATGTATCTATCAAGAGCACCGACTATTCCCAGAGTAACAGTAGGTCCTCCTGGTAGGGCTAATGCGTTACCTATGGCGATAACCCAATCTCCAATTTGCAGAGAGTCTGGATCTGCAAAATTAACAGCATCGTAAGAGCCTTCAGGTATTTCTATAACAGCTAAATCTGATGTCGGGTCTGTACCGCGTATTTTTGCTACGAAAGATCGGCCATCTTCTAGAAAGACATTAATTTCAGTCGCACCGTTTACCACATGATTATTTGTCACTATTAGCCCCTTCTTGTCAAATAATACCCCGGTGCCTTGAGCTTCTTGTTCAATGTTTCTGCAACCAAAAAAGAAATCACATTGTTCTATTATTGATTCTGTTGCAATAGCTACTACGGATGGCTTAACTTCAGACACTATTTTAGCTACTGACGGAAGTTCTTTTATCAAAGGTACAGGTGTTGGTGTAGGTACAGGTGTAGGTGTCGGTGTCGGTACTGGTGTGGGTGCCAGTGTCGCTGTTGGTATTGGTATCATTGGAGACAATGTCTCTATAGGTATCTGGGTTGCTTTAGATGTGTTATTTGACCCAGAATCTGGGAGACCTTGTTGAGAAGCTTCATTTGTGTTTCCATCCGTTTTTATATGGTCAATACTTCCCGTATCGCATCCGATAACTAGTAGAATAATTACTACTGCCAAGTAAATTAATTTAACTAACGAATTTGTCATTTTTAATCTCTGATAAATTTCCGCAATTATACATGTAAATTTCGAAAAACTTGTGAATTTTTGAATCCCCGTTCAACCTCTATCTCAAGTTCTTTATTCAGAATTTCACTGTGTCTTCTATTTCTCTTTCTTTTAGAAGGCTATATTGCGAAAAACGGGCAGTGATGGTTGATCCAAAGAGAAGTATGATAGATGACACGTAAACCCAAACCAATAATACTACTATGCTTCCTACAGAACCGTATATAGTTGAGTATATGGAAGAATTTCCTATAAACCAAACAAAAACATTTTTAAGTATTTCGAAACCTGTTGTGGCAACTATAGCACCAGGTAGTGGTTCAGTTATTTTGACTTTTGTATTTGGTAGCAACCAATATATTGCAAAAAATACTATGAATGATAGCGTCGGAGGTAAAGCCGAGGCTAACCTTTCCCATAGTAATGCCCCGTCTACATAAGTTTCGCGGGTGATGAATTCTAATATTTCCATTAGATATGTTAGTATTGCTGTCGAAAAAATTGAAATCAGCATTAAAATTGCAGCCGCAACCATAAAAGTAATATCTACTAAGCGTTCCTTCAAGAAGGGTCTCGGTCTGGTTATACCCCACGTGGCATTTATTCCTTTACGTATTGAACCAAAAACAGCAGTTCCTGCCCAGAGTAAACCTAGTATACCTACTATACCCGCAATGTTTCTGCTATTGACCGCACTGGTTATGATTTCACTTATAGTTTCTTCGGAAACAGGAGATTGCTGTGCTACTCGGTTTGCGAGTTCATCTATAGATTCTGGTCCTAATAGAAAGCTTAAACCAGATATTATAGCTACTATAAGAGGGAACAGGGAAAACAATGTGTAGTAGGATATGGCTGCGGATAATTGTGGACCATTCTTGCCCAAAAAATCATTTATAGCTCTCCACAACGCTCCAACTAACTTAACTGATGTAGTAAACAATTTCTAATCCAATCTCGATTTAGCAATCGAGATCCTATTTAATATTCGGGCGAAAGTCAACCCGTATGATGATTCATGTAGTGCTAAAAATACCACATTCCCCAATCCTTGATTTGAGAAGCGCGTGCAATTATAATTTGGATGCCCTTACCAATACAAATACAAGAGAGTACATGATTGTCTAAAATTGAACAATTTCCGATCGGTTATAAGCTGGAACCTGTAATATTCGATCTTCAAGATTGGGAAGTTAAGCTTTATCTTCAATCAGCCGGTGAGACCAACCCATTATTTGAAGATCAGAAATTAGTGCCACCGACGGCGATAGCCGCATTCGCTCTCAGAGGAGTCTTGAAGGAATTGGAACTGCCTCCAGGGGCCATACACATCGCCCATGAGATGTCTTTTGCTCCTTCGATAAAATCTGATCAGTCTGTGATATTCAACGCAACGCTGACCCAAAATGCTGTAAGATCCGGTTGGCGATTTGTTACAATAGATTTCGTTGGCATTTTGGCTACGGATCGTATTGAAGAGGAACAAGTTGTTAACGGTCGTAGTACTGTTGTTATATCAGAAGATTCGTTAGGGGATTAATATGATAGTCGGTAAACTTTTACCATCAGTGTCAAAACAGGTAATACAAGAAAACATAAACACTTATGCTGTAGCCAGTGGTGATCATAACCCCCTCCACTGGGATGAAAATTTTGCTGTAAATGCTACCCATTATGGACGTATCGTTGCACATGGAATGTTAGTATTAGCATATATATCCGAGATGATGACAAATGAATTTGGTACATCTTGGATAGAAGACGGTACTTTAAAGGTGAGGTTTAAAGCTCCTGTTTATCCAGGTGATAATGTGGAGACATTTGGTGAGATAGTAAAATGTGAAGAGGACATAAAAGGTTATAAAGTAAGTTGCAGTGTTGGATGCAGGAAAATAGATGGAGAAGATGTTATCACTGGCCAGGCTTCACTCTACATGGCCAAAGTAGATTAACAAATTGAGTTTTATATGAGTACATACGCAACTGAAAAAAAATACATTATAGCGGTCGACGCCATGGGTGGGGATAATGCTCCCGAAGAAATAATAAAAGGAGCTTTGCTGGCAGTTGAAAGCAACGACGTGGAAATTATTCTAGTTGGGGATGAAGACAAGATGTCTAAATACCTGCCTACGGATCCACTTTCAAATTTGCATTGTGTTTATTCGTATGGCGTGGTTAATGAAGATGAACAGCCATTGGAGGCGGTCAAATCCAAGCCTAAGGCTTCAGTGTTTGTTTGCGCCGACCTTGTAAAAGAGGGTCGAGCAGACGCATTTGTTACCATGGGCTCTACAGGAGCGGCAATGGCCGCTGGGGTGTTGAAAATTGGAAACATTAAAGGAATAGAGAGGCCTTCTTTAGGAGGACCTTTCTTAGGTTTATCCCCAAAGACAATATTAATAGATTTGGGGACTAGTATAGATAACCGACCATCGCAGTTATTAAACTATGCAGTGTTGGGATCTACTTTCTCACGAGTTTTCATGGGAATTGAAAATCCTAGAGTTGGCTTACTAAGCGTGGGATCAGAAGAGGGAAAGGGTAATAGACTGGTAAAAGAAACATATCCCTTGCTTCAAAAGAGTGGTCTGAATTTTATAGGTAACGTCGAAGGATTTGATATTCCTTTAGGCAAAGCGGATGTGGTTGTGTGTGACGGATTTATTGGTAATATACTGATGAAGTTTTCAGAAGGCCTTGGTGTTTCTGTGTTCGATTATATAAGGTCTTCAGGCTTGTCTGACAATCCTACTGAAAACGGAATTGTCGAGGCGCTTTATAGCATGACAAATTTTGTTGAGCATGTTGGTGGTGGGCCTTTATTGGGGTTGGATGGAGTAGCTATTGTTGGACATGGTAGATCTAAATCAGCCTCTGTAAGTGCTGCAATCAAATTGGCTAAAACGGTGTTGAATCTCGATTTAGTGGATTTGATAGAAAAAGATCTAAACTTGGTCCGATCAAGATTAAACGTGTATTAGGAGAATATTTTGAGTATCCATAATAAAGTCGCACTTATAACCGGAGGTTCTAGGGGTATAGGTAGGGCTGTAGCAGTTAGGCTAGCGAGGGATGGAGTTAAACTAGCTATTAACTATAAATCTGATAGGGAAAGTGCTGATTTGGTAGTTGGCATAGCAAACAAGATGGGAGTGGAGGCATTGGCTGTACAGGCTGATGTATCTGATAGTTCTCAAGTGGACATCATGGTTGACCAGATAATAGGTACATTGGGTAATGTTGATATATTGGTAAATAATGCAGGAATAATCCATGATAGCTTACTTATGCGAATGTCAGAGGACGTATGGGATGAGGTTCTGAACACCAATCTTAAGGGATCCTACAATTGTACTAAAGCTGTGTTGCGATATATGGTAAGACAACGTTGGGGTCGTGTGATAAATGTTGTTTCAGTAGTTGGGATAGAAGGTAATCCGGGTCAATCGAATTATGCTGCATCTAAGGCTGGAGTTATAGCCTTTTCTCGGAGCATAGCAAAGGAGGTTGCTTCTCGTAATATTACTGTCAATTCTGTTGCTCCAGGCTATATATCTACCGAAATAGTTGCTGACTTAAACCCTGAATTTAAGGAACTAATATTGTCCAGAATTCCACAGAACAAATTTGGTACAGTTGAGGACGTGTCCAATATGGTGGGTTATTTGGCTAGTGAAGAAGCCAATTATATTACTGGGGAAGTTATAAGGGTTGACGGTGGTATAGAGTTATGAATAAACGAAACAATTTGATTAAATATCATGTCTCTTAGTGGAAAAGTAGCATTGGTAACTGGTGGGTCCAGGGGGATTGGCAAAGCCATATGTCTAGCCTTAGCCAGTGATGGAGCTAACGTCATAGTAAACTATGCTCGCCATTCTAAGGAAGCGGATGAAACTGTCTTATCTTTGCAGCAATTAGGTGTTAAAGCCAAAAAAATTAGAGCCAATTTAGGTGATCCTGAAAAGATAAAAGAAATGTTTCGTGAGATTCAGCGCGAATTTGGTAGTTTGGACATATTAGTTAATAATGCAGCTTCTGGGGTTCAAAGACAGGCTACGGAATTGGAAATAAAACATTGGGACTGGACTTTAGATATAAATGCAAGAGCAGCTTGGTTATGTGCTATTGCATCCACGAAACTTATGGCTCCAGGTTCCCGTATAGTAAATATTACGAGCCTAGGTTCATATAAAGTAATACCTAATTACGTGTCTGTAGGCGTCTCGAAGGCAGCATTAGAAGCTTTAACCAGATACTTAGCAGTAGAGCTTTCGTCTCAGGGAATAATAGTTAATGCTGTATCCGGTGGACTAGTGGATACTGATGCTTTAAGGAGTTTTGAAAATAGTAAAGACCTGATAGAAGATTCAGTAAGTAGGACTCCTGCAGGTAGGATGATAAAGGCCACAGATATATCTGATGTTGTGTTATTTCTTTGCAGTGAACAGTCCAGTATGATACGGGGACAAGTTATAGTAGTTGACGGCGGGATATCACTTCTTGCGCTTTAGGAAGTGGGTACAGTAACGTGATTTTACTAATAGATTACTTATATGTCAGTGGTAGTTCTATTATCTTCCCTCTAACGGCCATATTTCTTGACTTCTTAATGTCTACTTCTTGATCTATGTCTGTATTTGGTGCCTTTATGTATCCCAGTGCCAATGTCTTCCCTAGGATTGGGGACTTTACAGAAGAGGTTATAAAGCCTATTTGTTTACCGTCCAATTCTAAGTCACATGAGTCTATAGGTTGGTCATCCGACAATACTATTCCTCTTAGTCGTTTTTGAACTTTTTGATATGTATTTAGTCTCAATATAACTTCTTGCCCGATGTAACATCCCTTAGTGCCACTAATGTGACTTTCCAATCCTGCTTCTAAAGGATTATAATCTTCACCTAATTCGGCACCATGTTTTGGCACCCCTTGTTCTATACGGACTATCTCTAGAGAATCGGATCCAACTGCAGAAAAACCTGCGTTTATTAAACTCAGCCAAACGGTATCAGCAACTGAACTCCCGGACAGTATGTCAAAGCTTTCTAATCCAAATCTGTCAGTTTTAATTATAGTCACTTCTTGTCCAGCAACAGATATTTTTTCATTTTGATACAACGTTGATATTATCACACCATTTTCGTCCAATATGCTTTGGACATTTTTGCCCCATACTGAGAAAAGGTTGGTTTTAGCACTAATATCGTCTACTTGTATGTCTTCACCAAATGTATATAGATCTATCCATTCCACAACCCGTTTAGTTGTATTCGGATTAGTCAGTAAGATAAGTTCTTGACCAGTGTTAATGACTCTAAGCAGGTCAATTATCCTACCCTTGTTTGTTGTTAGGATAGTTGAAGTACCATAGCCTGCCTCTAGGTCAAGTAGCTTATTTGTAGACAGTCTGTTTAGTAGATCTAGAGCATCCTGTCCAGTCATTCTTAGAATCCCATGGCCAGATATGTTAGCCAAAGCATTATTTTGGTATATGTCTCGGTATTCTTGGAGCGTATTACCAAAGTTGTTTGGAGAATGCATTATGTTAGACCTTTTGTTTATGGGTTTATAACGTGTGGTGCCGGATCGAATTGGCTTTCTATTAACTCCTCATTAACTTAAATGAATCGTGTAACTGCCAATGATCAAAGTTGGTATCGATTGTTAAACAGAGAACGATGTTCCACAACCGCAAGTGGTTTTGGCATTTGGATTATTGAAAACAAAGCCTTTACCATTTAAGTCGTCCCCATATTCCAGTATGGTGCCCGCTAGAAAGACGTAACTTTTTCTATCAACGAACAATTTGATGCCGTTCTCTTCGATGACTTTGTCATCTGGTCTTGCTTCGTTATCTATAGACAATGTGTAGGTAAGACCAGAACATCCACCACCCTTCACTCCTACTCGTAATCCAAAGCTTTCTAGGCTGTCTCTGTCCGCGAATTCTCTTGCCTTGCGGGCGGCTTTTTCCGATATACTAATTGTGAGTGGCATATTTCATACCTCTAAAACGGTTTTTATTTGTCCGTACATTATCAGGATTCTATATATTATACGATGCGCAGTCAACACAACCAAGTATAATTTGTTGGCCCCAGTAATTTCCTTGACACCTATCTAAGTAGGTAAGTATCATAATCAGCGATCTGGTAGTCCACCGAATACCATTTGGACAATGGACGATGTTTTGAAATATGTAATGGGCCAGTAGCTCAGCTGGTTAGAGCGCAGTCCTGATAAGACTGAGGTCCCTGGTTCGAGTCCAGGCTGGCCCACCATGTGTTATGACCCATTGATGGCATGAATCCGACTTGGAGTAAATCTATTGGCCGCAGATAACTTGATATTGGACACGAGTATGAATGATCCAGTGAATCCCAATATAGTAGCTATAGGGGGAGGCACTGGATTATCTAATCTATTGATGGGTCTTAAGTATTGGACAAATAATCTGACAGCTGTAGTTACAGTGTCTGATGATGGCGGAAGTTCGGGTAGATTGCGGAAGGATCTTGGGATTCCCCCACCGGGTGATGCTAGAAATTGTTTGACAGCTTTAGCACCAGACTCCTATACCAAACAGTTATTCCAGTATCAATTTGACAAAGGTACGTCTTTGTATGGACACAGATTAGGCAATTTAATCTTAGCTGCTGTTCAACAAGGCACAGGGAATTTTGAAAAATCTTTAGAAATATCTGCTACGTTGTTGAATAGCAAGGGATCTGTACTGCCTGTGTCTAATAGAAACGATATAGTTTTGATGGGAAAAACTGTAAGAGGTGATATTTTGGTTGGTGAGTCGGTCATTGGTAATTCTTCTGAAAAAATACGAGATGTTTGGATTGAGCCTAAATCAACTGAGGCATCAAGTAGTGTTTTGACTGCCATAGAAAAAGCTGACTTGTTAGTATTCGGCCCAGGCAGTTTGTACACTAGTGTTATACCTAATTTCTTGTTTCAGGGAATGGGTATGGCAATTGCGAAATCAAAAGCCCCGAAGTTATTCGTATGCAACGTTGCTACGGAGCTATATGAAACAGATGGCTTAAATGCCCAAGATCATGTTCGGATTTTTGAAACTATTACGGGTGTTAAATGTTCACACGTTATTTTGAATGCTAATTGTAAAGACATACCTGAAGAAGTTGGACGGCACTGTATATATCCAGAAGCTTTTGTAAACGATCCTTCAGTCAAGATATTATTGAAAGATGTTATTAATGAGGACGATAGGGTAATGCATGATGCCGATAAATTAGCTAGAGAAATAATGGATGTTACTTTTACTCGTAACACAATCGTGCATTAAGTAAGGGTTGTTGGCGTAAAGTACACATGTTTGGGATTTAACGATTTTGCTTTCAATCCATTGACTAGTACTGATGGGTAGCATATTATTTAGAGACCAAAAGTCCACTGGGGGTTGCCTTGCCTAAACAGTCGCCGGTTCCAGATGAAGTAAGTAAGCCGTTTTGGGACGCATGCAACCAAAACAAGCTCGTTGTGCAGCATTGTGAAACGTGTGACCGTATGCAGTTCCCTCCAGAGTCCACATGTGTTAAATGTGAATCTTCCAGTATGGGATGGAAAGAAGTTAGTGGTATGGGAAAGATTCATGGATACTGTGTAATGCATGATTCTAGAATAAGGTTACTACAGGCTGATCAGCCATTTAATATAGCTGTGATAGAACTTCAAGATGATCCGGACATTAAAATGTTTTCTCATCTGCCAGGCACAGATGCAGATGAAGTAGTAATAGGTTCAATTGTCAGAGTAGAATTTCAAGACACTGAAGCCACAGGTCAAAAAGTCCCGGAATGGCGAGTGGTGTAGATTAAATCCAAATTCGCTTGTTTGTGGGGGTATAAATGTCAGTAACTCAAAATGCACCAGCATCTATATATAGGACGAAAGAAGACTTGGGTGTCTGGGAGCACAGAGGAAAAGTGGCAGTAGTAGGAATTGGTCACTCTCCTACATTCAGAAGATGGGATGAGAGGCTGGAAACTAGTGTTGGTTATCTGACTATACAGGCCATTCAGAAAGCTTTGGAAGATGCTGGAGTTAAACCAGAAGAAGTGGATGGTGTCGTCTCTTCACCTAAAGGAATGGGAGAAGGATGGGCTCCGAGACCAATACCAGAAGATTTTGCTAATACATACAAACCTACAGACGGCGACCCTAACGACGGACTCGATGGAGCCAGCGCCGATTGGATAGTTAATAATGTTCCGGGCCTGGATAACGTTTCTTTTACAATGCATGGACCGGCTTGCATCTCGAATGCATTGGTTGTTGCAGCACAGGCCGTTGGAGATGGACTTGCAAAGACTTGTTTGGTAGTAAGAGGTACAGGCAATATAGGTGGCAGATACGGTCAATATGGTGCAGCAGCAGCAGATCAGGCATCAGGCGCTTCTCAATGGACTAACCCGTGGGGTTGGCAATTGATACCTCAGATAGCATTCGGATTCGATCAATATTGCCGTAAATATGGTTCAAACCACGATAAAATGGCTCCATTCATATTGAATCAAAGAAGGAATGGATCCATGTTTCCGGAGGGGTTTTATTACCAGAATAGGCCGGAAGATTTACAAATCACTACAGAAGATTATGTTTCTGCGAGATGGATATGTAAACCCATGAATTTGTACGATTGTGACCTGCCCATTCAGACTGCTTGGGCTTACTTGATCACTACAGCTGATAGAGCAAAAGATATGAAACAGAAACCTGTCTACATATTGAATCATTGTTCACAGAGGGGGGTTGTGAGGAGCCTAGTAGAAACGTTGGAAGAAACAGAGGCCTTCACTGACAGTATTGCAAAAAAGGTATATCAGGGCTCAGGATTAACAGCAAGCGAATTGGATATTTGTAATCCTTACGACGGTTTCACTCTTTTCACTCAATACTATCTAGAAGGTTTGAAGTGGCATGGCGTAAAAAGGGGAGAAGCTCATGATTTTTGGGCTGGAGATATCAGAGTCGAGGGACCTCATCCCTTTAGTTCTAGTGGAGGTAACAATGGTAATGGGCGTACTAGGACTTGGAATCAAACGGATACCATGCAACAATTGCAAGGTAGGGCAGGATTGAGGCAGGTAACAATCAGAGCCGAAACGGGCCTGGCGGGTGCTTTCACCCCGGGCGTTTCTGACTGGATGGTTTATGGGATTAGCCCTGACTAATTGATCAAGGCTTTCGTTTTTTATGTCGCGCAGTTCGTGTGATGTAATGTATAATATGTTTGTTAGAGACGGATTATTCTGTTGTTTGATGCAAATTTTAACGGAGGTAGATTATGTCGAAACTTATCCCGGTCCCAGATGAATTGAGCCAGCCATTTTGGGACGCTGTTAACGAAAGAAAGTTAATAGTTCAAAATTGTGATTCCTGTAATAAATTGCAGTACCCACCCAAACCTGCTTGTGAATTATGTGGGTCCAACTCTCTTAGCTGGAAAGAGACAAGCGGCAAAGGCCATATTCTTTCCTTTTTTGTTGTTTACGACGGAAGGTATCAGGTGAGAATACCGGACCAACCATACAATGTAGCTGTGGTTACTCTTGATGACGACCCTGGTATAAACTTTTACTCCAATTTGGCAGGTACGCCGGTAAAGGAAGTGCCTGTCGGTGCAGCGGTAGAGGTTACTTTTGAAGAAGTAGCTCCAGGTCAATTGATCCACGAATGGAAATTGGTATAGACAGACCAAGAAATTTTGTTTAAGAATAATAATTCGATAAGAAAAGGAGATATATGGCTATTGGAGGAGTAGAAGGAACTGGATGGAGACGAGACAAACTAGGCCTAGGTGTCTGGGAGAGTCAGGGTAAGGTGGCAATAGTCGGATGGGGTAACTCTCCTGTGGATAGGAGATGGGATGGAGTTTCAATGGATAAGACTTATGGTGCTTACGCTTTGATTGCTATTAAACAAGCCTTAGAAGATGCTGGAGTTAAGCCCGAGGAAGTAGACGGAATATTGGCGTGCCCTGAGACCGGAGCTGGTGCCACTGGTGGAGCATCGGCGGATTGGGGTCCTTCTCGACCTTATTTTGATGCTCCATATGATTCAGAATGGGGTTTAAGTAGGATAAATGCACAATGGTTGATAGAACAGATGCCTGAACTATCAAACGTACAATATGCACCTGACAACGTTCCAGCTATAGGTGAACAGATGGGGATGGCTTCTCAAGCTGTCGCTGAAGGCAAAACTCAGATTTGTCTGGTTGTCTACGGTATGAATAACTTTGAGGGTAGGTACAGGCATGGAGGAGATAATGCGTCTCCATATGCAGCTGGTAACCGTCAGTGGAACGCCCCCTGGAGTAGTGGAGACGGACTGCAGTTAACAGGAGCTATTACTCTACAGCAATATTGTCATCGGTACGGTGTTGACTGGGATGAAATGATGGGTCCGGTGATAATTAATGAGCATAGGAATGGATTAATGCACGACTGGGGTTTTTACACCTTGCATGGAGCCTCTGGTCTTACTCAAGATGATTATGCAAATGCCAGACCAGTTTTGTGGCCATGTAGGATCTGGGATTGTGATAGGCCAGTAAACGCAGTTGGTGCTTTCCTTTTCACAACAGCTGAACGAGCAAAGGACATGAAACAGAAACCTGTTTACGTGTTGAACCACAATCAGGGAATGGGAGGCACCGTTAGAAGCACTCAGGAGACTTTGGATGAGTCTGAAGCCGCTAGGGATCATGTTGCTCAAATGTCTTATGAAGGATCTGGGCTGACTGCTAAGGATATAGATATTTTCAATCCTTACGATGGCTACTCATTTTTCCTTCCACTTACATTAGAAGGATTTGGTTGGCATGGTGTGGGCAGAGGAGAATCGAGCGACTTCTTTAATGGAGATATCTCTGTGGAAGGACCTCATCCTTTTGTTTCTGGCGGTGGTAATCTTGGGGTTGGTAGGACAAGAACAGCGATGTACATTGACAGCATCCAACAACTTCGAGGTACTGCGGGTAAGAGGCAAGTGAACGTCAAGGCTGAAACAGCCATATGCGCTTTTGCTCCCGCAAGAAGTGCAGCATATTTGACCTTGTCCAACGCCTTGCCGTAAATTCATCAACTTAACAAGGCATGGGCTAGCTTATGGAGGATAGCCCATGCCTTGTGTCTATATTGACAAGGCATTGCGGTACTTTTAATATTCAGAATTATTGCAATCAAAGTCCAATTTTCTGCAATTGGACGTCTTACGAAAAAACACACAGCTATTAAATTAGGAGAACCAATCTTGAAAATCTTATTGAGCTTTGATATAGATGGCACCTTAGAAACTGGGGACCCTCCTGGCCCAGTTACCCTAGAAATGGTTAAACGTGCAAGGGATCTGGGATGCATAATCGGCAGTGCATCTGACAGAGCTATAAGTTCTCAAAAGGTCATGTGGGAAAAGGTTGGCATAGAGGTTGATTTTGTATCTAACAAGCATGTGTTGTCAGAGATCAAGGAGAGATTCGAGGCGGACTATTACCTTCATATGGGTGACAGGGAATTAGACAGACAATTCGCCTTGGAAGCAGACTTTGATTTCATATGGATGGACGAAGCTGCTACAGAACCCTGGGTTCTTAAACTTCAATCGGACACAGACCAAGATACAGATATCCCAGACCAAGAAACAGACGAGATGAAAATCTTACTTAGTTTCGATATAGATGGGACGTTGGAGACTGGAGATCCTCCAGGTCCAGTTACAATAGAAATGGTCAGGCGCGCAAGGGACATGGGATGCATAATCGGCAGTGCTTCTGACCGGGCTATAACCTCTCAAAACTTGATGTGGGAGAAGCTAGAAATAGAACCAGAATTCGTCTGTAATAAACACTTACTAACAGATGTAAAGCAAAAATTTAAGGCCGATTATTACTTGCATATGGGTGATAGGGAACTAGATAGGCAGTATGCTCTTGAGGCAGAATTTGACTTTATGTGGCAGGATGAAGCTGCTACAGAGCCCTGGATAGCTATGCTGAAGGGTGAAACTGATTCGAGTGATAAAGTATCTGATGCTGTATCTAGTGGTGCATCTCGTTTGGTAATACAAGATTTATTTAAACCAGAAGATTGTCATGTTACGGAAAAAGACACTAAATGGTGTGTTGCACACCATAAACCTATATGGGAATGTGAGTCTTATGCCAATAAAGTCTATTACTCTCCTAGAAAAGATGAAGATGGTTTAAGTTAGATTTGTTCAGGCACGGGATTTGAAATAAACAAACTATTGTGATAGAGTTTTGATTATGGATGTGAAATTGTTTTCAATGTTCTGTATCGATGTTGACAAATAGCAGTAGGGCAATAATACCGTGGTTGTAACGCCCCGCTTCATTCTTAACCAGGGGCGTTTTTCTTTTGTTAAAACCGTGATCTACTGGAATGTATGTAATTTGAATTGATCAACTTGTAAGTTAAATTTGTTACTAAGAGGAGATAAAGATATGTCAGGTAACACAAAACTAGTTATGTCTGCAGAAGATATAGCGGCTGCAAATGTTGAGTTGGAAAACAAATCCGCCGAAGAGGTATTAGAATGGGCAATCACCAAATTTGGAGCGCGACTGGCCCTGTCATCTAGTTTTGGTGCCGAAGACGTAGCTCTTATAGACATGATGTGGAGAATAGACCCCTCTGTAAGAGTTTTCACGTTAGAGACACTTAGGCTACATACTGAGACATATACAGTTATGGATCAGATAAGGGCTAGATATGGTATAGAACTTGAAGCGTATTATCCCGATATGGATCAAGTTAATGAAATGGTTAGAGACAATGGATTTAATCTGTTCTATAAATCTGAAGAATTCAGAAAACTTTGTTGTGGTATTAGGAAAATGGAGCCATTGAATAGGGCTTTGGGAACTCTGGACTGTTGGGTTAGTGGGTTGCGTCGTGACCAAGCGGTAACACGTGTTGCTATTGATAAAGTTGAACTTGATGCAGCTCATGATAATCGAGTTAAACTTAATCCAATAGCTGATTGGACATCGGATCGGGTTTGGGATTACATAAAAGCGAACAACGTTCCTTACAATGAACTACATGATAATGGGTTTCCTAGTATTGGTTGTGACCCGTGTACTCGGGCAGTAACACCCGAGGAAGATCCACGAGCGGGAAGATGGTGGTGGGAAAGTGATCCGAATTCTAAAGAATGTGGATTACACGTTATAGAAACTCTAGATAGTATAAAGCTAGCGGCGGAGAAGAACCGTTGATTACTCCACATGATGCCACCTTAATAAATGGATATGCTGAATCAGATGAAAGAGACAGTCTAATAGAAGAGGCTAAGTCTTATCCGAAAATCCTCATAAATAATAGACAGTTGTCTGATGCACACATGATAGCACAAGGAGCATTTAGCCCTTTAAGAGGATTTATGGGGCATGAAGACTACACATCGGTGGTTAAGGATATGCATTTAGCAGATGGGCAAGCCTGGCCATTGCCTATAACGTTGTCAGTGAATTCGCATCAGGCTGCGCCTCTGAAAGAAGGGGATCCTATAACCCTTACACTAAATGGAGAAGATCCAGTAGCCATTTTGACGTTACATGGTAAATATAGAAGAGATAAAGAAGAGGAAGCAGGAAAAGTTTATCGAACTACCGATGAAAAACACCCGGGGGTAGCAAATCTATATAATGATGAAGATGTGGTTCTGGGCGGAGAACTAAAAGTCTTGCAGGAAAAACCTGATCTGGAAAGTGGATGTGATCCGTATTATTTAACTCCTTTTCAAACGAGAGAAGTTATGACAAATTTCGGTTGGTCCACCATGGTTGGATTCCAAACTAGGAACCCCGTTCACAGGGCCCATGAATATATTCAAAAGTGTGCTTTGGAGTCTGTGGATGGCATGTTACTGCATCCCTTGGTCGGTGAAACAAAAGCAGATGATATCCAAGCTTCAGTGCGTATGCAATGCTACAAGGTTTTGCTAGACAACTATTACCCGTCAGATAGGGTCTTGTTGTCTGTTCTACCAGCTTTTATGCGATATGCTGGTCCAAGGGAGGCCATTTTCCATGCATTAGTACGAAAGAACTATGGGTGTACTCACTTTATAGTTGGTCGAGATCATGCCGGAGTAGGCAATTATTATGGTCCATATGATGCTCAACATATTTTTCAAGATTTTGAAGCGGGTGAATTAGGAATAACACCTCTTTTTTTCGAAAATTCATTCTTCTGTAATAATTGTAAGGGAATGGCAACTGAGAAAACGTGCCCACACCCTGCGGATGACCGAGTGAGTCTTAGCGGTACTCAAGTTAGGGAGATGTTGTCAAAAGGGCAAAATCCTCCTGAAGAGTTCACCAGACCAGAAGTGGCCAATGTACTTATGCAGAGTTTGTGATGTACATGTTCTTTGTACCATTCATTATTGATTTGTACGTAGGGAAGTAGTTTGTTTTACAACACTTATGTTCGAATGAATTACAAAGCTAAGTAGTCTCAATTTATGGCTATAAACAAAACTCAGATTCAAGATAACGCAGAAATTGTTTTAAGCCGTCCATCTGCAAGGATAGCTGTTACGTTGAAACGAAACAGAGGTTCCGTATCACTGGCAGCGAACAACAATCTAATTGCTAGATGTTATAGTTCTCGAGTCGGACTTTGGACAGCTGCTTTTATGGCCGAGTCATTAGGTGTAGATTTACCGGAAGTAGGTAAGTCTATATATGTTCAAGTTTCTACTGGTGTTTTATGGCGTGCTGTTGGCATATCAAATTTAGATCTGAAAATCAAAGAATCGAGAACCATATTGAAACGTTATTTAGAAGAGGCCGAAGCTCAGAGGGCTTCGGCCTCTGGTTACTCATCTGATTAGAGCAATTCTTTTAAGTCAACTTTTGTTGCTCATTTTTCCTCCGAGTATAGATCCTAATGATCCCAATATCGAGATATAAACCAATATCACTAAAGAAAGATTCCTAATTGATTGATTATCCAGAGGTATTAATGTTGCATATGTAATGTTTACAAACATAATGCCGCTTAAAGGTATTATCATAAGGAGTCCCATTAAGATTCCTAATATGAAAGATTGGGTAGTGTTGGCCCCGAGTTTGTTTCCTGCAAACCAACCGCCAATTAATGGCGCCAAAGGACCAGATACAAAATGAACCAGAGGTATTAATACGCAAATTAAAGTTATACCGAAACCGGTAAGCGCACACCTGATCATGTTTTCAGAACGTCCTTAAGATTCACCGCTAATTCTCTTGTGATTCCCTTGAGGGCTGCTATTTCTTCAACATCAGCTAGTTTTATTTTTTCAACAGATCCAAAATGACTGATCAAAGATTTTCTTCTTTTTGGACCGATTCCAGGTATAAAATCGAGTTTGGATGTTGTAGCCTTTTTGTTCCTGAGTTTTCGATGATAACTGATAGCAAATCTGTGTGCCTCATCTCTAATACGTTGTACTAGAAATAGGGCATTAGACTGGCGAGGCAACATGATTGGTTCAGAGGTTTCCGGAGTAAATATTGCCTCGTTTTCTTTTGCAAGACTCGCTATGGGCAAGTCATTGATTCCTAATTCGAGCATAACTTGCAGGATACTATTTAAGTGACCTTTACCACCATCTACAATAATCAAGTCAGGTTTTTGCCATTTGTTTGCGGATATTTTACTTGTTGTTAATGCAGAATCTTGTTTCGAGTTGGCATCATCGAGTATTATCTTTTTAAATCTTCTTCGAAGCATCTCTTGCATCATCGAATAATCATCGGGTCCCGTTACGTTTTTGATAGAGAACTTTCTGTATGAAGATTTTTTGGGCACTCCGTTTTCGAACACCACCATACTCCCTACTGGCGTGGTACCTTGAATGTTGGATATGTCGTAACATTCGATGATTTTGGGAGCCACCCGGAGGTTTAGATATTTTTGCAGGTCATCTATAGCAGATTCAAGTAAATCAGGTTTTAAGAGCGATATTGCCTTAGTCCGCAACAGTTCTCTTGCCGCATTTTCTGCCGCCATCTGCACAAGATTCAGCTTTGAACCCTTCAATGGTACCGTGATTGTGATTTTCTTTTTGAATTTCTCACTCATCCACTTAGTGACAAGTTTTTCTTCTTCTAATTTGTGTTCCATCAGTATATTTTTGGGTGCATTGGAAGAGGATTCATAATACTGTTTTACGAAACTTTCCAATATTTTTGGAGGGCTATCATATTGTGTTCCAGTCATAATGAAATGTTCTCTAGATACAAGTTTGCCAGCCCTAATGAAAAATATTTCGATTAAAGAGTGATCATTTGATTTGGCCACAGCTATAACATCTTGGTCTTCTTGAGATACAGAGACCATTTTTTGGCTTTCGGAAAAACGGTTTATTGCTTTGATTTGATCTCGCAAGACTGAGGCTTTTTCAAACCTCAGTTTGTTTGAGGCTTCAGTCATTGCCCGCTCTAAAACTTTGACGACACCTTTTGATTTTCCTTCCAAAATCATTATCACTTGTTCTATGATTTGGTCGTATTCTTTTTTTAGAGATATATCCACACAAGGTCCAATACATCTGTTGATGTAATATTCGAGACACGGTCTTTCATCGTTTCCAGTTATTTCTTTGGTGCAAGATCTGTAGGGGAACAAACGTTTAAGCAAATCCATGGTCTTCCTAATTGATCCTGGGCCAGCATATGGGCCAAAATACCGTGCTCCGTCCTTATTTATTTGTCGAGTGATGTGTACTTGTGGAAAATCCTCGTTAGTTTCTATCTTTATATATGGGTAGGTCTTGCCGTCTTTAAGGGCTGAATTGTAGCGCGGCATGAGGTGTTTTATGAAATTGTTTTCTAATATAAGTGCTTCGGTTTCGGTATCTGTGACTACGAACTCTAAGTCTTCCACAGTTTCATATAATTTTCTTGACTTAAAGTCATCGTTATTTCTCTTTACGAAATATGATTTTACTCGGTTCTTCAAATTGGAAGATTTGCCAACGTATATTACAGTGCCTGCATTATCCTTGAACAAATATATGCCAGGTTTTTCTGGAACATAATCGAGTTGACTTTTAACATTTTGGGAAACCATAACCAACAGATTTTAACACAGGTCGGATCAAATAATTCTATTTCATTTTTTTCTATATTTTCATATAATGCTGAAACTAGGAGGTGGTATGGAAGTAATACTGTCTGCCCCCAGGGGTTTTTGCGCAGGTGTAGTCAGAGCTGTGGATGTAGTAGAATTGTGCTTGAAGAATTTTGGCCCTCCTGTTTATGTTAGAAGAGAGATAGTTCATAATCCTCATGTGGTATCTGATTTACGTACAAAGGGCGCCATTTTCGTTGAAGAACTAGATGAGGTTCCCGATGGTGAAAGGGTTGTATTCAGCGCTCACGGTGTGTCTCCACAGGTTTGGCAACAGAGCAAGGAAAGAAATTTATCAGTCGTAGATGCCACTTGTCCATTAGTTACTAAAGTGCATTTAGAAGCCTTAAAATATGCTAAAGACGGCTATACGATATTACTGATTGGGCATAAAGGACATGATGAGGTAATTGGCACTATGGGAGAAGCCCCAGATATTACCATATTGATTCAAAATGTTGATGATGCCAAAAATGTTCAGGTTACAAATCAAGATAAGGTTGTGGCCTTGACTCAAACGACGCTAAGTGTATTAGACACGGCAGAGATCGTTAATGTTTTGAAAACTCGATACCCGAACCTAGTTACCAGAAATGATATTTGTTATGCAACTTCCAATCGTCAGGATGCCATTAAATCTATTACCAAGGATGTAGATCTTGTGATGGTTATTGGAGCTGAAAACTCTTCAAATTGTAATAGACTCAGGGAGGTGGCGGAATCTCAGGGTGTTCCGGCATATTTAGTAAACGAACCTGAGGATATTAAAGATGAGTGGTTGGATGGAGTTGAATTTGTAGGGATAACTTCTGGAGCCTCCACACCAGAACGTTTGGTCTGGGAGGTCGTCAACAAGCTTAACCCTAGCAAGGTTAGCACAGTGGAATTGGTGGAAGAAAACGTATCGTTCCTTTTGCCAAAGAGTTTGAGATAAATTACAGGAACTCCTGCTTTATCTTACAAACGCAACCAGTCCACCCATTATAGTGAATATCAAGGTCGTAACTAGTAATATTCTCTTCACTTCGGGCCATATGTGAGGATTAATATTGCCCACATCACCATTACTTTTGGAATCCACTGTTAACGTTCCAAATCTAGTAGTGTTTGCTGCCGGTTGGGTAGAGGTAATAGAAGAGAAATCTTTGGTTGATTCAGTCTCGTTTTCTGTTGGGCGTTGAGCAATTATTGAATTCGAGTTTTCTTGGTTAGTATCTAACGGACGTTTTCTAGATCTTCTTTTTTTTTGTCCTAACGCGGCCTGTTTGGATGCTATGCGTCTAGAATTTTTTGGCATTATCTGATTTTTCTCCTTCAGGGCTTTTCATCTTTTAATAGGAATTCTAATTGCTCTTGTCAATTTATGGAAGAGGGTGCAGGTTTCCCACTTTTATGCTCTAGGATGTGCCTTATCATATTCTCGTAAAATATGAGTTTTTGCCATGTGAGTATAAACTTGAGTTGTGGATATGTTTGAATGCCCCAAAATCTCTTGAAGGAATCTCAGTGGTGCTCCATTTTGTATCATATGGGTTGCAAAACTATGCCGGAGTGTATGGGGTGTTAGATTGATTTTAAGATTGGCATCAATGGCACATCTCTTGATTATCGTCCAAAACCCTTGTCTTGTAATTCTTTGGCCTCTGTTGTTCAAGAATAGGGCGTTTTCAAAGGGTGTATTTTTCTTGTGAGGTGCCAATAACGGTCGTGTTTCTAGAGTATAGTAAAGTAAAGTGTTTCTTGCCTGTTCATGTATAGTTATAAGCCTTTCTTTCGATCCTTTACCTAAGCATCTGATGTAACCTTCTTCATAGTTAACATCCTTTGTGTTGAGGGACACCAGTTCACTAACTCTTATACCAGTCGCGTACATCAATTCTAGCATCGCTAAATTTCTGCGCCCATTGATGCTATCATCTGAGGACATTTTCTTTAACAAGCTATGTATATCCTTTTCTGTAAGGATTTTTGGAATAGACGTTCCTTTGTTCGGTGAAACTAAGCTTATTGTCGGATTTTCATTGATTAAACCTTCATCAACTAGGAATCCGAACAAAGATTTTAATGAAGCGATTTTTCGGGCTAGAGTAGTTTTGGAATAGTCTTTTTGTTGTAATACCAACAGATATGTTTTTAGGTCATCTGGGGTTATATCTGACCAGATATTTGATTTAATTTGAATTGAAGGCTTTTCAAGTTCTAGAAAAACTAGGAATTGATGAAGGTCGTTTCTATACGCTGTTACGGTATTTTCGGAAAGACCTCGCTCAGACACAAGGTAACCAATGAATGAAATAATCGTTTCTTGCACTTCTGCCTCCATTGGTAATTCTAGCATAACTTTAATTTGACAGAGTAAATATCGCTATTTGTTATTGACACTGAGAATAGCCGAATGTAGAATCTAGCCTGATTTTAACCATCGAAAAGAGCTATTAAATGGTTTATATAGGCATGAACCCATATATGATCGATGCTGGCGGCTTCGTTCTCAGCTGGCATGGATTCTTCGCGTTTTTGGGAGTTATTGTGGCAGTTGTATTGGTAACGCGGTGGGGTCCAACAAAAGGTGTGCCATCGGATGACGTCTATGGAACGGCTATCTGGGCAATCATAGGGGGTATATTAGGGGCAAGGTTAGTTCATGTGATTGATAGGTGGGATTACTACGGAGATAATTTAATCCAAGCAGTCGAATTATGGAATGGTGGGATAGCTCTTTTAGGGTCAATTATCGGAGGATTTGTAGCTGGAGCCATATATGCTAGATTACAGGGTTATCCGATAGGTAAATTAGCAGATCTTGCTGCTCCGGCTTTGTTAATTGCTCAAACTATAGGTAGGATTGGTGACGTAATCAATGGGGAACATGTAAGTAAAGTTACTGATTTGTCTTGGGGTTTTGTATACAACCACCCATTGAGCCTTTCGAACCAAGTTCACGGTTTAATGGCCTCTCATCCTACTGTGGTCTATGAGATGATATGGAATATGCTTGTCCTATCCGTTGTTTGGCCTATGAGGGACAGGATCAAACCAGATGGAATGCTTTTTGCTATGTATATAGGCCTTTACGCCTTCGGCCGATTTTTCATATCTTTCCTAAGAGAAGACAAAGTTTGGTTCGCTGGGCTACAAGAGGCTCATTTGATCTGTATCTTATTGGTGGTTATATCAGTTCCGTTGCTTGTATATAAGGGTCAGATAGTATCTAAGGATTAGTACTTGTGAACGCTGGGATTGTATTTTTTTGATAAATTGTCAGGAAACCTTGAAGTCTTCTACAACTAATCTTGTTTCAGTATTACCTCGCCATTTATTGGTACCCACTGAGTAGACTATGTCGATAGCCGAGTTGTTTCTTAAATTTTCTTGTGTTAAATTGCCGCCTTGATTGAATGCAATGCCATTCCATATTTCGTTGCCTTGTTTAAATGTGAATCTTATGTGTTGTCCTTGTGAACCGATTGGAGCCCAGTCGAGTACGAGGACATTTTTGCTGGTAAAAAGGGGTTTTGGGTTCCCTTCCCCATATGGTTCCAGTTCGGTCAAGAATTGTAAGTTACTGGTATTCAGAGCCTCAAATGTTATATAGGCGTCTATATTGAGGCTAGGCCTTAGTGATTTGTCTAAGTCTCTTTCAGCTATGGCAAATAATCTGGATTCTAAGGCGGGTATATTCTTTTTCTTAATTGTGAAACCAGCGGCTCTGGGATGACCTCCTCCACTGATTAGTAAATCAGCACATTCTTCGAGGGCGGAAGAAATGTCGAATCCTGATGTACTTCTGGCACTTGCCCTTCCAGTTTCTTCATCTAATGATATTACTATAGTCGGTTTGTGATGATTGTCCACTAATCTACTAGCTACTAAACCAGCTATACCAGGTGTGAAAGTTTCATCCGATAGAATGAGTATGTGTTTTTCTAAGTTACTTGCGGTCATCTTTCTTTCGGCAATGTCCATAGCATTTTTTGTAAGATCTCTCCGCTCTAGATTCAAAACGTCTAATTTCCTTGCTAAATCTGAGGCTTCTGATGTTGATTGTGACCTCAACAATCTGTAACTTAGCATAGGGTCGTCTAGCCTACCTGCAGCATTTATCCGAGGGCCTATAAAAAAAGAAATGGATTCTGAGTCTACGGTGTACTGATATTCCCCTCCCATTCGAAGTAATTCCTTGAGACCAGTGATAGGATTTTCATTCATTGATTTAATGCCTTCAGATACTATGTATCTATTTTCTTTTATAAGAGGAGTCACATCCGTTATTGTTCCTAACGCTGCCATTTGCAATAGACGCTTGTCCCATGAAATATTCATATTGTCGAACAGAGCTTGTACCAATTTGAAGGCCAAGCCGACGCCAGCAAGCCCTGTGAATGGGTATTCGGAATCTGGTAAATTAGGATTGATTATTGCTAATGCATCAGGGGTTATATCCACCACAGGGTGGTGGTCAGTTACTATAGTGTCTATACCTAACGAATTTGCTATTGAGATTTCTTTGAAAGAAGTGATTCCGCAGTCTACAGTTATAATTAAACTAACGCCTTGATCATTGAGGAATTTAATGGCAGGTTCACTAAGTCCATGGCCTTCTTTAACTCTGTGGGGTATGTAGGGTATGACATTTGCTCCCAGAGTTTCCAAACCTTCTGCTAGCAGTGCTGTGCCTGTTGTACCATCTGCGTCGAAGTCACCGAATACGGATATTGACTCCTTTTTTTCTAATGCCAGTTTGATTCTTTTTATTGCTGGCGCAATATTAGGCAACAAAGAAGGATCTTCTAGAAGATCTTCGCCTTTGGATAGAAACCGCTCTCTCTCAGTTGCTGTTCTTACCCCGCGATTGTGTAATAGTTGATTCGATAATGGCGAGTATTTACCTAGCTCCTCGCTAATTTTTGAGGATATGCGAGGCATTACATGCCATGATTTAATTACACGCATAGTTATCTAATATTTCCTTCTTGTTTTAAATATGATAAGTGGATTTTCTGGATCTATTTCAATGTTAATATCCCCAGCCATACTTGTCGTCTCCCAGTTCATCCACTTCGCCATACAGACCTAATTCCGACTTACAATTTGGACATAAACAGTTGTTTTGTATGCCGAGCCGTATAGCGTAGTCAAATCCACATTTAAAACAAATGTTTAAATTGCAAACTCGGCATCCAACCCTTATATTGGTTTTTGTTTCATCCAAAGGTGAGCGTGTATCAATATTGGTATTGCAATTATGACATATTTGAGGCAAATCTGGTCCGTCCTCGTGTTTTCAGATAAATTTCTTAAATACCAAGCAGGTGTTATGGCCGCCGAATCCCAGCGAATTGGAAATGACCACATTAACCTGTTTACGGGTGGGTTTATTGGGTGTGTAATCTAAGTCACAGTCAGGATCTGGGTTTTCAAGATTTATAGTGGGAGGAATGACGTTATTTTTTATACTGAGGACTGATATCGAAGCCTCAAGAGCGCCTCCAGCTCCTAACAAATGGCCTGTCATGGATTTTGTGGAACTAATTGATATGTTCTTGGATTGCTCACCGAAGACTGATTTAATCGCCATTGTTTCGTATTTGTCGTTGAGTGGTGTAGAAGTTCCATGAGCGTTTATATACGACACATCGTTTTTTGACACATTTGCGTGGTTGAGAGCCTTTGTTATGGCTCTGGCTCCTCCTTCACCCCCTGGAGCGGGTTGGGTTATGTGATGAGCATCAGCAGTGGCCCCGTGCCCAGCTAACTCTGCCAAAGGTTCTGCTCCTCGTTCTATCGCATGTTCCAAACTTTCCAGTATCAAAACACTTGCACCTTCTCCAATCACGAATCCATCTCGATTAGCATCGAATGGTCTGGATGCAGCAATGGGGTTGGAGTTGTTTTTAGATAGAGCGTGACAGGCGTTGAACCCCGCTATACCTATAGGGCAGATCGGAGCTTCTGCTCCGCCGGTAATAGCAATATCAATCTCACCTTTTCTTATTAAGGCTGATGCTTCAGCTATGGTATCCGCACCAGTTGCACATGATGATATAGAACTGAAATTTGGCCCTTTAGCTCCTACTAACATGGAAACCCTGCCCGAGGCCATATCTCCTAGCATCATGGGAATCAAAAAGGGGTTTACTCGGGAAGGTCCTCTTTGAAGTAGGACTTCCATTTCTTTAGATAGAGTGAGAATACCGCCGATACCACTACCTATCATTACTGAAACTCTCTCTGGATTCTCATTGGATAATTCTATCTTAGCGTTCAACAAAGCTTCTTGTGTTGCCACAGCAGCGAATTGTACGAAACGATCCATACGACGAGCCTCTTTTTTATCTAAAAAATCTTCAGGGTTGAAGTTTTTAACCTCGGCTGCTATGTGTGTTTCAAACTGTTCAGTATCGAAACTTCCGATATAGTCCACACCAGACTTCCCTTCGATAAGTGAATCCCAAGTGGACGAGGCATCCAATCCTAAAGGACTTATTATACCTATCCCAGTTACAACAACATTTTTGCTCACTGTACATTCCTTTCGTTATTGCAATAAATTTGGTCTTTGAGTCTGTATGAATCTATTTTATCAGATTTTTGTTCAATTACATAAAATTTGTAAATCAATGCAAAAAATCGGCATGCTATAATTCCAGCATTCAATAATTACGGGGACATTGTAGTGCAAATATTTACTAAATTGGAACAATTTATGCCACCAATTAAATTGGAGTTACTGAATAACATTGGTAAGACGGCTACCGACTATGGAGTTTCTGTGTATATAGTTGGAGGAACTGTGAGGGATATCTTGTTAGGCAGAACACCTAGGGATATTGACATTGTTGTCGAGGGTGATGGAATCAAATTATCTCATATTTTGGCATCTAAAATGGGAGGTAGTGTATTATCTGTTTCCAGATTCTTAACGTCTAAACTACGTATAAAAGGAAATGCTTTCGACATTGTAACTGCCAGGCGAGAATCATACCCTCGTCCTGGGGCTTTACCTATTGTATCTCAGGGTAGTCTTAGAGATGATTTAGCAAGGAGAGATTTTTCAATTAACGCTATGGCTTTAAGAATTAATGCTTGGGGCCAAGAACAGATTGCTGATCCATTTGGAGGACAGAAAGATTTAGAACATTCCCAAATAAGAATCCTTCAAGAAACAAGTTTCCAAGATGATGCTACAAGGATTATGAGAGCTATCAAATATGAGAAACGGCTGGGAATGGTTTTGGAAAAAGGAACAGAATCCTCATTAATATCTAATTTATCTATGCTCGATACCATAGAGGGATATAGATTGAGGAAAGAATTGAAGCTTTGGTTTGAGGAACCATTATGCTCCAGTATTTTGGTTAGGGCATCCGATTTGGGAGTTATAGAGGCTTTGGATAACGGCCTTAATCAAGGCGTAACATTTGTGCGGAAAGAGAGTTGGTTATGGGATAAGAAAATGGAGACTGAAAGATTCTGGTTGTCCCTCATAGCTTACTTCATGAATTATGATGAATGTTCACACTTCATCGCAAGATTTGGGTTTAGGGGTGGTTTAGCAAAAATAATTTGGGCCACAAACAGACTGAAATGTTTGGCAGATTCATTAATATTGACTGATAAAGGTGATCTACAATATCAACGCTATCTGGACTGTTATGATCATTCTATCCTTAGGATAGTTGCGTTGATTAACAGAAATAATATTGTTGGTGAAACCATAGATATATATTTGAGTAAAACGAAATCTTAGGGGACTCGTTAATTGCTGACTTCCAGTCTTTTTTGTTGAAAAAGATATTGCTGAGCATAACCTGTAAAAGGCCCCCATCTGTTTATTGCCCAAGAGCTGATTTCTTCGTAACTTAAGTTAGGTTCAATCGAGTACCAGCCTTCCATGGCTCTTCTCACCCATCTATCTACGGGACACGCTTGAAGTTTTTCCAGGGAAAACAGTAATACGCAATCGGCAACTTTTTGTCCGACTCCCGAAATTAGAGTGAGAGTCTGTTTAGATTCCTCATAGCTCAATTTCTTTAGTGAATCTAAATCGCATTCTCCGTATAAGACAAATTTAGCTGCTGCTGCCACATACCTTGCTCTAAAGCCGAGTTTCAATTCCCGAAGTTGTTGTTCTCCTGCCTGAAATATTTGGTGTGGCGACGGGAAAGAGTAGTTGGAATGCTCGTCCAGATGCAGCTTGTTTCCGTATGCTGCAGCCAAGTTAGTCATATTGGATGATATTCTTGGAATATTTGAGTTTGCAGAACATATGAAGGATACTAGGCATTCCCAAGGATCCTGCCTCACAATGCGTAATCCACGATAGCTTTGGATTGCTGATCGGATGTGTTTATCGGTACATATAGATTTGTATATGTATTCTATATCGTCATCTAACCGGAAATAATCGTTTACTGCGGTTTCCAAATCTAATCCTGATAAAGTCTCGCTTCTTACTAAGATATCTTCTAAACCTTCTTGTTTAATAGAGACGAGGTTGTGGTTTATCACTAAGTAATACCACTCTCCAATTTTATTCCATCTGAACACCTGACCACTTTGAAGAGTTTGCTCGATATCTATAGGCTGTCTGGCAGCAATTTTTATGGAGTTCATTTTATCCACTTAGAGATTGCATCGTACATATCCACGATAGAACTTTTCACAGTTGTACATGTAGGTAGAGAATTTATGAACATGGGTCCATATGATTTGGAGAGTATTCGATGGTCTAGAATGGCCACTACTCCTTGGTCTTGTTCTGTCCGTATTAATCTCCCAAAACCTTGTCTGAAGCGCAATATGGTCTGAGGTATGGTGTATTGATTGAACGGGTCATCAAGTAATTCCGCTCTCGCAGAAAATATTGGGTCTGTGGGCACACTAAATGGTAACCGAGCCACAACGAGTGCTTTAAGAGAGTCGCCGGGCAGATCCACCCCTTGCCAGAAACTGGATGTTCCTAAAAGTACAGAATTGCTATTTTCCATGAACATAGACCGCAGGTTATAAGGATTGCCGTCCAGTCCTTGTGCTAATACTTTAAATCCTTTTGGTGCGAGTAAGTTCTTAATACCTGATCTAGTTGCTTGTAAGGCTGAGTGTGAAGTAAACAAAACCATAGTTCTTCCATTGGCGGCATTGCAGATTTCTACAATTATTTCTTGTAGTTTATTTTGATATTCATGATGGTCAGGATTTGGCATATCGGTTGGTAAACATAATAAGACTGCCTTCTGATAATTAAATGGAGACTCGACACTCATTTCCTCGGCATCTATTAGTCCCAGTCTATCTTTCGTATATTCAAAATCCCCGTTTGTACTCAGAGTGGCGCTAGTTATTATTACAGAATCTTTCTTAGAAAAAAGCTTCTCTTTTAAAATTTCTCCTACATGTATAGGAGCAGTATGTAGGTTGACATCTTCATTGTTCGATTCTGTTGTCACCCAATATATATTTCCTAAGTGAGGATCTATTACAAAGTCGTGCAGTGCTTTCTTGAACTCATCTAGTTTTGTTGTAATATCAGATATTTCGGTTGTCAATAATAAGCTGTCTACAGCGTTCTTTTTGGGAGTGTTCTCTAATGCCAGAGATAGGTCTAAAAAATTTTCTTTTAAATCTAGTAGAACAGTATTATTTTGTTCCCAAGAGACTTCAATGGCGGACCAATCGGGTTGTTTTCTCGTAGCATGGTTAATTCTAAGAATTGTCTGTCTACGGTCTTTTGATAAATCTTGATTCATAACAAAATTAAACAACGTATTCCAGAGTATTTTGTTCGCGTCTTCTAAATGTTTTAGATTCAATTTTATTTTCCCGACCACTTTATCTATGATGTCTTTTCTCGATCCTGCCTCAAATTTTTCCAGAGCCGCTACAGTTTTAGCTACAATGCCCTTTGTGTCATTGGTTTCATTTAGCCAGTCAATGAGTTCTCTAGATGATATTTTGGAACCATATTGATTTGTGGCTTCTTCTTCCAGATTATGGGCTTCATCTATTACTAGATTGTTGTAGTTTGGGATTACACCTCCACCATCTATGGCGTCTCTCATTAATAGTGCATGATTTACTACCACAATATGAGAGTCTTCTGCTTTTTGTCTCGCAATGGCCAGGAAGCATTTACTTGATCTAGTTTGGTGATGTGAAGGACAATCATTAGAGTAGGCCGACGATATTTTGCTCCATAGAATCCTGTCTCTGGCCGAGAGGTTAATTTCATTTCTGTCGCCTGAATTGGTATCGTTTATCCAGATTGCTAGTTTAGCTGCGAGTCTTGCTTCATCTTTAGAAAAAGAGTTTTCTCTTAAAAGATTTCCCCACTTTTCAAGGCAAAGATAATTGTCCTTGCCTTTTAGTAACGAGAAATTTAACTCATTCTCTGTGTCTAGGAAGCTGGTTAGAGCTTTCTTTACGGTAGGTAGGTCTTTATTTATGAGTTGTTCTTGAAGGTTGATGGTGTTCGTTGATATAACTACCCTACTGTTTTGTTCTAGTGAGAAAAGTATTGCGGGCAGCAAGTAAGCCATAGATTTACCGACGCCGGTTCCGCCTTCGACTAAAAGGGTGTCACTGTTATTTATTGCCTTGTAGACCTTGCATGCGAGTTGGTTTTGTTGAGGTCTTTGGGTATAATTTTCGATAATCGAATTCAGCGGACCTTTCTGATCAAAGAACAAAGTTATTCTATCATCTCCAGTTGATGAGCGAATATGATTGGTATTAGCAGACGTTTTTTCATTGTGGCCAGGTATGTATGGTTCTTCGGCTTCGTATTCAATTTTGGATGGAGCATCTGATGTAATTGAATTTACTGTGGTGAAAAATGTTTTGAGATGACTATCTGATTTTGAATATATGTTTCGGATTTGATTTAGTAGTGTTTTATCTAATTTGGCTACTAAGGATTTCAGTTGCAAGAAAACAGAACTTGTAATTGCAGCATCTGCCAATGCTCTGTGAGGGTTGTCGTGGGTAATATTTAGTTCTCTCGCCAATGACCCGAGTGAGTAATCTTTAGCACGCGGTAATATTATGTGCGCAATATCGCGGGTATCGTAATATTGATTTAGTAATGTTAATCCTTTATTAGACAAAAAACCAAGATCGAATTCGATGTTTTGGCCAATTATGATGTTATCACCAATGAAAGATTCTAAATCTTGGGACACTATAGAAAAGGCTGACGCGTTGTCAACTTCATATTGCTTTATACCAGTTAAGTCCTTTATAAATTCAGGAAGTTGTTTGTAAGGATTAACAAGAGATTCATATTTATCTATTATGCCGGTTTCATTAAATCGGACTGCCCCAATTTCTATTATCTCGTCCGTCTTGTTGTCCAGGCCTGTAGTTTCTATGTCCAGTGATATGTAAATGTTATTAACTCCAGATCGTATCAAGAACTATACACTTGTGTTTTTTGCCAGATATCCATCAATTTTGTGTAATGTTTTAGATATTATAGGATTATAGCCAAGTGCAGCGAGTTTTTCCGATATTCTTTTACTTTCATTCGTAGATTTTGTGAATGTAAATAGAGAAGGACCACTGCCAGAAAGTTGTACCTGAGAGGCCCCGGATTCTATCATTGCTTTTTCGGCGAACGATATTTCTGGGAACTCTGCGATTGCCACCTTTTTGAAAACGTTGTACATAGGGTAACGGGTTGGTAGTTTTCCTGCTTCAATAAGTTTAGCAGTTTTGAATGAAAGTGTCCCATCAGTGTGGTCCTTTAAGGATATGCGATTGTACATATTCTTGGTTTTTTCCTTAAGGTCAATTTTAGGAACTACCAAGACAATATTAGTGGGTTGCACACTTTTGATTTGGGTTATTTTATCTCCTTTTTGTTCAGCAATGCATGAAGGACCATTCAAAAAAAACGCTACGTCGGACCCTATTTTTTTTGCCAACATAGCTAGAGTGTCCTGGTTTAAGTTTAAATTCCATAATTGATTCAATGTTAATAGAGTCATTGCTGCGTTACTGCTGCCACCTCCCAATCCTGAGGAAACAGGTATAATTTTTTCAAGGTGTATATCTGCACCATATGGATGTTCCGAATACCCTTTAAGTAAACGGGCTGCTTTAAACACCAAATTTTGATCATTTTGTATAATAGGCATATTGCATTGAAAATTGATATTCTGACTAGAGTTGTGTTTGAATGACAGGATGTCACATAATTCTATGGCTTGCATCACAGATACTATTTCATGGTATCCATCTGGAAACCTTCCTATTACTTCAAGAGTTATGTTGATTTTGCCAAACGATTTTGCTGTTAACAAATTTTGTTTCTCCTGAAAGCGAGATATAACTTTCCCCAATCTGATAAATCCAAAGATTGGGCTCTCAGTTTAGGGTCTATGCCCACATCTTCAATTACAGTTTTAATGAATTGTGTAGAGACATCGTAGCTGTTCGACAAAGAGTTTGGCAGTTGCTTCCTTGCACTAACAAATCCAGCCTTGATTAAACTAAAAAATATATCTTTATCCTTCAATTGAAGTAATGGTTCATTGTAAACTAACATCTTAACTATGGCAGACATTACCTTTGGTTTTGGTCTAAATGAATCGGGTTTTATATATGCTACGATTTCTGGCATGCAATATAATTGTACCGCCAATGATAAGGTTCTCATTTTACCTTTTACTGCAACCATAGACTCGGCTACTTCTTTTTGTACTGTAACTACTAACGAGTCGGGTTTGTGGATAGATTCAAGAAACTTTCTTACTATTGGGTTGGCGGCATAATATGGCAAATTTGCTACAATTTTGTAGGGTTTTGTAACTACAGAATGGTCCCATGTCAGCGCGTCGCAGTTTATTATCTTTAAATTGTCTACATCTTGAAATTTGTGTTCAAGAAAATTTACTAGATGCTCATCTTTTTCGACTGCTACAACCGATTTGGCTCTGTCCGTCAGTATCTTAGTTAACAGGCCAGTGCCAGGACCTATTTCTACAACAGTGTCTGAAGGTTTTAAATCGGCAGCATTGACAATCTTATTCAAGTCTTTTTGACTCACCAAGAAATTTTGTCCAAGTGATTTCTTGGGTTTTCTGTAATCCTCGGATGCCTGCATATTAGTCATGTGTCACCCGTTACTCCTGAATCTGAAAATCGAAAACGGCTGTGCACCCCCTTTTGATCTATTACATATATCTTGCAACTACAGGCGACTCAAACCAGGTTGCCTCGGAGCACCCAAAGGTTTCTACTTACCGCTGCTTCCTTCCGGATCTGACGGAGTTCGCAGGCCTTCGTCGCCCAAGACCCAGTTATCTACACCGACCTGAAGTTGTAGAGGATATGTGCAAAGACCTAGAGAGGGGATTCCACCCTGCTATAGCGGATTGCAGGTAAAGGGCACCGCTAGCTCCCCGTGTAGCACAGCCTAAGGTTATCCTAGTTCAGTAATCTGGTGTATGTCAAACCTAACGGATGTTAAATCACTGTGATGTATAACATGTATAAACAGTGTGGAACATGTTGGATGATTGGTTATTCTTCATCTACTTGTTGGAACAATATCTCTATGTCGTGTATTTGTTCTGTGTCTGATTCAGAAAGCACATACCCAGCTATGTTGTCTTGTGAAACTCCGTCAACCATAAGTAAAAGTTGCCCGATTTTACCATCTGGACACGGTTGCCCGGTTTCGTATCTTTCACCTGTTGGTAATATAAGGAAGTTTTCTGTGATTTGTGACCCTGTTCCTGCCATGAATCTGGCGATAGTGGCATTGGATCCAGCTTCTCTGACATGAGTTGGGTGTATATGTATAAGTCCATCCCCATGCGTGTGGATTCCGCCGGATGAATACGGGAAGTCAATTATTTTTTCGCCACAGACCCTGACGGCATACTTTGCATGAAAATGGTCTCCAACATTTGGTCCTATTTTGGCATCAGATCCAGTGAACAATATCAGCATAGCCGAGACTGCACCTATGGCAACTACAACTATCGATCCAATTATGAGGCCTCGACGGCTGAGTTTAGGAGCTCTTCTTTCGCCTCTCCGGCGATCTTCTCTGCCTTCTCTTCTTAGTATAACCATGATAACGAGATATTATTCTATCATAGCTAATGTCTTTTTGTGTATGGGTTCTTGTTTTGTATGAATATTTGAAGATTCATGTATAATTAACGTGCTCGTTTTTGATTTTAGTTTCAAGGGGATAACATGACTACGATTGAAGAAGCAATACACGTCGAGAAAGAACTTCAAAAAGTGGTTCGTGGAGATATCAAATTTGATAAATACTCCCGAATGATGTATAGCACGGACGCCTCTATCTACCAAATGGAGCCTATAGGAGTTGTTCTGCCGCAAGATGCAGATGAAGTTGCTGAAATAGTGCGTGTTTGTCACGATAGCAAAACCATCTTTTTGCCTAGAGGTGGTGGTACCAGTTTAGCTGGCCAAACGGTTAACCATGGTGTAGTCATTGATTTTACAAAATACATGAATCGAGTTTTATCAGTTAATGTTGAAGAAAAGTGGGCTATAGTTGAACCAGGTATTACTATAGATGGTTTAAACGCTGCTATTAAACAGTATGGTCTATATTACACTCCCGATCCTACCACTAAGAGCCGTGCCACGATAGGAGGGTCTTTGGGCAATAATTCCTGTGGAGCTCACTCTGTTGTATATGGGAAGACATCGGATCAAGTTATGGAATTGGACGTGGTTTTATCAAATGCAGAGCAAGTTCATTTTGGTGATGTTGAAGGCCCGGCTCTAGAGGGAATTCTGTCTTCTCCCTATGATACTTTAGAAAAAAGAATATATTCGGAGACTCTACGATTGGCTACGGAACACGAAACTGAAATAGATCTGAGATACCCAAAGATTCAAAGGAGAGTATCGGGCTACAATTTGGACTTCTTGCAGGATGGTGGTCCTATAAATATGTCACGTATGATAGTGGGATCTGAGGGTACTTTAGGTATGATAACCGCTGCCAAAGTAAAGTTAGAGCCCATACCCACTCATCAAGGTCTGGCTGTTCTACATTTCGAAGATCTATTTAAATCCATGGAAGCTACCGTGATGATATTGGACCATGAACCTTCTGCCATAGAACTGGTGGATAAGATGATTTTGGACAGGAGTAGAGAATCATTAGGATTTTCTCGACTGACCACTTTTATACAAGGAGACCCACAAGCAATATTGTTGGTAGAGTTCTTCGGTGACAGTATGGAAGAAATAGAATCCAAGATAGATAATATGAACCACGCTTTACAGAGGAGAAATCTGTCTTACGCTTGTTTGAAAGCCATGAGCGCAGGTGATCAGAAAAATGCTTGGGCAATAAGGTCCGCTGGTTTGGGTCTGTTAATGAGTGTAAAAGGAGATTCCAAACCCTTACCATTTGTGGAAGATACAGCTGTTGCACCAGAAAAACTACCAGAATATGTTCGCAGATTTGATAGTATAGTCAGGTCCCATAATACGTATGCAGGATATTATGGTCACGCTAGTGTCGGGTGTTTACATATACGACCCATGATTAATATAAAATCCGAAAACGGGTTGAAAGATTTGGTTTCAATTTCCAGCGAAATCAGTGATTTGGTTCTGGAATTTAATGGATCAATGAGTGGAGAACATGGGGACGGAATAGTGAGAGGAGTGTGGACGGAGAAAATGCTTGGATCCACTCTATACCAAGCATTTAAAGATCTAAAGAACACATTTGATCCTCTCAATATACTTAATCCCGGCAAGATTATAAACACGCCTCCTATGACTGAGAATTTGCGATTGAGTCCTCAATACCGAGCCCCTGAGCCTCCAACAGTATTGGATTTCAGTAAGGAAGGCGGATTTGCGCGTGCTATTGAAATGTGTAACGGGGTGGGCGAGTGCAGAAAACACCTAACTGGTACGATGTGCCCTTCTTATATGGCCACTAGAGATGAACAGCATTCCACTAGAGGTCGTGCAAATGCACTTAGATCCGTCCTTTCTGGTAAGCTCCCGTCTGATACTTTTGAAAGCAAAGGGCTCTTTGACGTTATGGACCTTTGTCTAGAATGTAAAGCATGTAAAGCAGAATGCCCTTCGCAAGTGGATATGGCTAAATTAAAATATGAATTTCTAAATACTTACTACTCAAACAAAGGATATCCTTTGAGATCGAAACTGTTTGCTAACATCGGATTGTTGAGTAAGTTCGGCAGTTACTTTGCCCCCTTTTCTAACTGGATGTCAGACTTACAGATCAGTAGATGGTTTTTAGACACATTCTTGAAAATAGATAAGAGAAGACCTCTTCCGCATTTTGTAAGGAATACATTTTCCAAGAGATTCAAGAACCGCAGTTCGGAATATGGTAAGAAAATACAAGGCAAAGTTGTTTTATTCAACGATACATTTATGAACTATAACTACCCTAGTGTTGGGGACGCTGCAGTGAAGATAATTGAAAGAGCTGGATTTGAAGTGATTTTAGTTGACCGGAAATGTTGCGGTCGACCAATGATATCCAAAGGAATGTTGGACAAGGCCAAAGACAATGCTAGATACAATGTGGATCTGTTATATTCTCATGCCTCAACCGGGGCATATATAGTGGGTTGTGAACCAAGTTGTTTGTTAACTCTAAGAGATGAATATCCTGACATGTTGAAGGATGAAAAATCAAAAGTCGTGGCTGATAAGGCGCTGCTAATCGAGGAATTCTTGCACATGCTAGATAATGAAGGAAGACTTAGTTTAGAATTCAAGAAGACAGATCAGCAGATCTTGTTTCATGGTCATTGCCATGCCAAGGCGTTAGTTGGTAATAGTCCTACGTTGTCAGTATTAGGAATGGTAGAAGGATTAAAAATCCAAGATATTGATTCTGGTTGTTGTGGAATGGCTGGAGCCTTTGGGTATGAAAAAGAACATTATGACGTTTCAATGAATATAGGATCTCAGAGGCTCTTCCCTACAGTGAACACCTCCAACGATGACACGGTCGTTGTGGTTAGTGGAACTTCTTGTAGGCAACAAATACAGCACGGGACTCAGCGCGATCCTTTGCATGTTATTGAGTTTTTGGCGAGCTTGTTAAAATGATATCCAATAAAAGTAAACCAAGCTTACAGTATGCGTTTTTCTGTTCTGATTTTATTGAAAGCAATGATCAGGTTTCGGCAATTGGCATATTAGATTGGGCAGATGTGCGGGGTACAATTAAGAGTACCGAGATGATTCCGGAAAAAATATTTCCGCTTAAAATGGTTCTTGGAATAAACGGTCCTCCTGGAGCATATACTCTAAAACTTGTTATATCCAAACCTTCCGGGGGAGTGTCAACTGCCGTGGATTTGGAACAGTTCAACATATTGCCTGATGAATATTTACACAGATGCATAGCTAATTTAGATATGGAAGTTTCAGAGGATGGTTTATACCAATTTAATGTGCTTGTGAATAATACGAGCATTGGTTCTGCTTCCTTGCCGATGAGTTTCGTCATAGAATTTGAAGATTAATAATTGTCAATTCCTTAATTAGTTGATTATTGTCTTGACTATGAATGCTGACAGGCAATAGTATTTATTCACGTTAGCCTTTTGGCAGCATATAAGGTTGTCTCGCTCCATCACATTACGTCTCGAATCGTTAAAGTCGTGTAGTTATCAATTTAAAGGTTTGTAATTGAAATATAAGAACACAATTCATCTAATAACTGATGGAACCATAAAATATGACGGAGGGTCTTTCTTCGGTCAGATTCCCAAAATTCGTTGGGAAAACTACATAAAAGCTGATAGATTGAATCGGGTTAATGTGGGACTGAATTGCCTTGTGGTAAAAACTGAAAACGGAAATGTATTAATAGATACCGGTGCAGGGACTAAGGACCGGGCCGTGATGAAAGAGAAATATGGTGTTTCTCGTAGCAAACTCTTGTCTGGGCTTAAGGAAGTTGGCTTGTCCGCCCAGGATATTGATTTTGTTTTGCTCACGCAGTTGCAGTCTGATCATTCAGGTGGATGCTCAAAAATTGATAGATCCGGTCAACCAATACCAGTTTTTCCAAAGGCGAAATATATAGTGCAAGAATCCGCCTGGGAATATGCGGCTAACCCAGGTATTAGAAGTAAAGCTTATTATAACAGTAGGGATTTTAACTGTTTGAAAGATTTTGGACAATTGGTTTTTGTGAGTGGATCTGAAGAGATACTCCCTGGGATAACCGTAAGGAAAACAGATGGGTATTGCACAGGTCATCAGATAATTCAAATAGACTCAGGTGGTGAAAAGATTGTGCTGACAGGCGATATCATTCCTACCAGCTTGCACATTGACCCAACTTGCATATCTGCTTACGATCAATCTCCGGAAGATACCTTTCAGGAGAAAACAGATCTTATGAGAAGAGCGATCAAAGAAGGTTTTCTATTAATATTTTCCCATGCGAATAATCAGAAAGCCGGTTATTTGGAAGAAAGAAATGGTTCGGTATTGCTGAAACCCGTGAATCTTTAGTGGCTTATACTACTTGAATTTACCACTAATTTCCCAAATAGTCTGTCATCCGAGATAGATGTTAGAATCGTAGATCTTATTTCATTGGATTGATCTTTGGTGGTTTCAGTATATACCCTTACATAGTTATCTGTTAAACCAGACCAGTAATTACTTTGACCTAAACGGATTTTCTTCTCCCATAGAACTTTACGGGTTTGCCCAAGCAGACTTTCACGGTATGTCTTGGAGTTTTCAGTAGATAGTTTTATGAGAGAGTCTACTCTATGTTTCTTAATTACTGGTTCAACCTTCGGCTTGAAATACCACGCGGAAGTTCCATTTCTGGCTGAGTAGGGGAAGATATGCATGTCCGTGAATCGAAGTTTATCGCATAGCTGATAAGTTTTTTCAAAATCCAAAGCTGATTCTTCTGGGAAACCTGCAATTATATCTGTAGTTATGGATGCCTGAGGTAGTTCAGATCTTACCAAGGCAATCTTTTCAGCATACTCCGCTGTATCATATAAGCGCCGCATTTTTCGCAGTATGGAGTCGCTTCCGCTTTGAAGCGGTATATGAAAATGAGGGCATAACCTTTCACTTTTCCAGAGATTCAAAAATTGGTGATCTATTATTTGAGGCTGCAAGGATGACACCCGTATCCTCGGTATATTGGTTTTCAACAATATTGTTTCCAAAAGTTGCCGAAGATTAGTATTTCCGTATTCGAATCCATAGGATATCAACTGTGTACCTGTCAAAACCACTTCCTTGAATCCCTCTTTTTCTAAATCCAATATTTGGTTTACTATTATATGGCTTGGAATACTTCTCTCCCTACCACGCACCTTAGGGACAATACAATAGGAACATATTTGGTCGCAGCCTTCTTGTATTTTCACCATCGCACGGGTTTTTAGTTCAGGCAATTTTGCGTTACGTTGGATTTCGAAATAATCAGGTTCCAGTTTATCTAACCTATCCGTAACAGTATTTACTAATTCCAGTTTATTCTGGTTGCCTAATATTAGATCTACTTCGTCAAGGTTACCAAGGCTTTCAGGATCTCTTTCAGCGTAGCAACCAGTCACTACTATAAATGAGTCGGTATTTGCCCTGCGGATAGATCTTAATGCTTGCCTTGCTTTACGGTCTGCTTCACTAGTAACTGTACAAGTATTTAAGACATAAACGTCGGAGGTTTTTGGATTGTCCGACAGTAAATACCCTGACTTCTTGAAACTATTCTTGATGGATTGAGAATCTGCTTGGTTCAGTTTACATCCATGAGTTTCCACATATACGCTTAGCAATATCATCTCCATTTACTTCACTGTATTTAACTCCCGCATTATAAATATACAATATTGCTTAATCAATTGTGTCTTATTTGAAAAATAATATAGGCTATGCTTTGACTCTGTTTTCAAGGAGTTATAAAATGTGACATTAGGTTTAAAAGGATGAGTAATAAAGATATACAAAATATAAAAGATTTGGAAAAGCTGATCGGCTTATCGTTTGCATCAGGCAGCCTTTTGAGGCAGGCTTTGACACATTCGTCCTTTACAAATGAAACTCATCATAGTCCCATCCTTTCTAATGAAAGGATGGAATTCTTAGGGGATGCTGTGATTGGGCTTGTAGTTGCTAGAGAGCTTTACATTAGGATGCCTCACTGTTCTGAAGGTGAACTCACGGAACTCAGAGCTTCTGTAGTCAAAGGTCAGACCTTAGCAAAAGTTGCCAGAAAGATAAACCTTGGCAAATTCCTAATTCTAGGACATGGAGAGGAAACTAGCGGTGGTCGCGATAGAACTTCAAATTTATCTGCTGCATTGGAGTCGTTATTTGGAGCGGTTTTACTGGAAAGAGGATTGTCAGAAGCATACGAAATAGCAGTATGTATTTTAGGATTTGAATTAGATGAGTCAATAAAAAATGGGGTGCAGATGGATCCTAAAAATCTGTTGCAGGAATTTGTACAGGCTCATGGTCAAGGTGATTTAGAATACAAACTAGTAAAAGAGTCAGGTCCTGTACGAGATAAATTATTCACGGTAGAAGTCCTTGTAAATGAAACAGTAATCGCTACTGGCGCTGGTCGTAGAAAAATTGATGGGGAGCGTGAAGCAGCAGAAAAAGCACTCAAGTATTTGAATCCTAAGAGCTAGATACTTGATTACGATTGGTTGTGATGTTCAGTATATTTAGAAGAAAAAACAATATCAGAACCGCCTTGACTCCCACTAGGGAATCTTGGATGAGAAAAATATCAAATATTTTAACAAGACCCGGTGTCGATGAGGGAATTTGGGAGGATATAGAAGAATTACTTATTTCATCAGACCTAGGATCACTATTAACCAACATCCTAATTGATAGGATAAAAATAAAGTGTGCTCAATTTGATAAACCAGAAGTATCTGTAGTTTTTGATATGTTAAAGCAGGAGATCGTTGAAATTATTGGTCCTGGCAGAGATATTGTTCCAGATAACTTTGGTTCTCATCCTAAACGACCTTTAGTTGTTTTGGTAGTAGGTGTAAACGGCGTAGGTAAAACGACCAGCGTAGCTAAAATGGCTCAATATTTTAAGGATTCCGGTAAGACTGTAATTATTGCGGCTTCTGATACCTATAGAGCGGCTGCTATAGAACAAATATTGAGTTGGGGCAATAAAATTGACGTAGATGTAATATCCCATGTTATGGGTGGCGACCCAGCAGCTGTTGCTTTTGACGCAGTTGAAGCAGGAAAGGCTCGGGGTGTAGATATCGTTTTAGTGGATACTGCTGGCCGGTTGCATACCAAATCTAATTTAATGGATGAAGTAAAGAAGATTAAACGTGTCATTTCCAAAGTGGATGAAGATGCACCTCATGAGGTGATTTTGGTTATGGATGCTTGCACGGGACAGAATGGACTTGTTCAGGCCAAATCTTTTGTAGAAACTGTGGATTGTACTGGAGTGTTCCTTGCCAAACTAGATGGTACGTCGAAAGGTGGGATAGTTGTACCTATAATTCATGATTTAAGCATTCCTGTTTTGTTTGTGGGCACAGGTGAATCAATTTCTGATATAGCTCCATTTTCAAGCAACGAATTTGTTCAAGATTTGTTTTCATAAATAATACGGTAATCAATAATGTTTTTTATGATACTGAGAATTCTTCAAATATAAAGGAGAACCTTTGGTTAACGCCATTTACTGGTTTTTAACGGTAGAGTTGGTTGGTCTTATTATATTTCCGTTCTTGTTCTTGCTTTTACCAAACATTAAGGATAGAGGATATTCATCAGCCAAAGTAATTGGTCTTTTAATATTTTCTTGGTTCATGTGGATATCTGGATCAGTCAAACTACTACCGAGCACCTCTTTTACCCTTTGGATAGTTTTGACGTGTTTTGGAGTGTTGGCACTTTTAGTGGTTAAAAAGAATTGGTCCGATATTAGACGATTCTTGAGATTGGAAGGGCATGCTCTTATATTCAGCGAATTGATTTTTCTATTGGTGTATTTTTTCTGGGTATATTACAAATTTCATGATCCGTTTATAAATACCACGGAACAGCCGATGGACTTCGCGTTTTTTAATGCATCGTTACGGTCAAATTTTTTTCCTCCAACGGATCCATGGTTGAGTGGCCATAGTATTCCTTACTATTATTTCGGGTACTTGATAATGGCTAATCTAGCGGAATTGACTGCTATATCTCCGTCCATCGCCTATAATTTAGCTTTGTCTATGGTTGGAGCATTATCCGCTACTGCTATATTTGGACTTTCATATAACCTCATAAGACTTCACGGCTGTACAGCTGGCAGAGCGGTGCTTTTCTCTTTTCTCGGACCGCTGGTGCTGATTTTTATAGGAAACATGGAGACTTTGTTTGAGATAATAAATTTTCGAGGTTTGGGATCGGAATCTTTTTGGGGATGGGTTGGAATTAAGAATTTGGAACCTCTGGATAATAGTTGGTGGGGCCCTGTAGATCCTATGTGGTGGTGGAGAGCTACAAGGGTAATTGATACGCTTAGTGTTTATGGATCGAGCTTGGATTATACTATTACCGAATTTCCGTTTTTCAGTTTAATTCTAGGAGACTTACACCCTCATGTGATGTCATTGCCTTTTATCCTTTCGTTTTGTTTGATTTCTCTTAACACATTTATAGACCCAAACAAGATGGTTTCTGGATGGACGGTATCCAATAAATCCCTGATATTCTTCACAGCACTGGTATTGGGAGGGTTACCATTCATTAACATTTGGGACATTGTGCCATTTCTTTTGTTCTGGACGGTATTGGTGTGTATAAAAGCTTATTATGAAGGTTCACTAGTACAATGCAGAACTTATAGGTTCCCGAATGTTGAGGTTGTGAAATACATTTTGGCGGTTATATTTTTGTCTTTCTTCATGTACATACCATATTATTTGAGTCTAGACAGCCAAGCGTCTGGGATAGTTCCGACTGGTGATTATGGAACTCGCCCTATACATCTTTTTGCAGTGTGGGGATTTTTCTTCATAATAATAACACCGTTTTTAGTGGTTTCGTTATTGTCAAAACCAGACAATTCATCCTCGAAAATATGTATAACCAATACAAATATTAGAATGTCTTTCATATGGCGACCTTGGTTTTATAGAATTTTCTTTGTGTTGGGGTTACCTATATTGACGTGGGTGCTTTCACAAATAATCAGGGGTTTGTTCATCGGCTCCTCAGATCTATTACATGTAATACCTTCAAGATTGTTAGCTGAACTCCCTTTATTGATTCTTTTCTATGGGTCTTTGTATGTATTTTTAAAGCAATTGGCTGAATTTAAGGGTCGAGTACAAATTTTCATTAGCTTAATGATCGTAGTGGCTCTGTCACTTATTACATACACGGAATTCTTGCGCGTGTCAGATTTGTATGGAAACAGAATGAATACTGTTTTTAAAACATATTATCAATCATGGCTGCTTCTTTCTTTGGTAGCAGTTTTTGCAATCTATTTTTTTACAACCATACGAATAGTTCATAATAAAGTTACGTATATATCTAGTATTGTATTCAAGGCAATGATTTGCTTGTCGTTTTTGATTGTATTCTATTATCCACTGGCCGTTTACAATGACAAAATGTCTGGCTCGAACGGCAATCTTACGCTTAACGGATTGGCACATGTGTTTCAAGAGGATCCAGATGAATATGAAGCTATAATATGGCTTTCTCAGCATGCTGAAACCCATAGCGTTTTACTGGAGGCCGTTGGAGAGAGTTGGAGCTCATTCAGCCGCATTTCCAGCAGTACGGGGATTCCAACAGTACTAGGTTGGCCTTGGCATGAAAAGCAGTGGAGAGGACCAAGCGACATTTTTGGCGTCAGAGAATCTGACGTGATGAAAATATATTCTAGCGATAATAAGCCTCAATCGTCTGATTTGATTGATTTTTATGGAATAAACTATATAGTAGTTGGGCCAAGAGAGATAGCAAAATATGGAACGAACACTTCAAGCAGAATGTCGCGTCTTGGAGAAGTTGTGTTCTCACAAGGCGGTTTTAAGATATATTACGTTTCTGAATCTGAATTTTGATACTACTATAAAGATGTTTTCAGTCAATTTAAAGAACGAAAAAACCGGCTACTACCATATTAATCCGATTGGATTGATGAGGTCACGATATGAAATAATTCCTTATATGTTTATAGGCATATTGGCCGTTATCTTGAGGTTTTGGGATCTAGGATATAGATCCGTTGGTTACGACGAGAGTCTGCATCTTTTTTATGCTTATCAATTGTTTCAAGGGTTAGGTTATGAACATACACCAGTTACACATGGCCCATTTCAATTCCACGGAATAGCATTGCTCCATTTTTTGTTTGGGGACACGGAATATACGTCTCGCATGCTTTCTGCTATTTTTGGATCCATGGTTGTTCTTATGCCTTACTTTTTAAGGGATAAATTGGGTTCTTATGGTTCTGTGATTACCTCTGCTTTATTGGCATTTTCTCCAACAATGTTGTTTTATAGTCGTTACGCTAGGAATGACATGATAATGGTGTTCTGGACGTTTGCTATTATAGTTTGTTTTTGGAGATATTTGGATTGTGGAAAATCTAGATACTTGTATATGACATCAATTTTTCTGTCGCTGGCTTTTGCTACAAAAGAGACGACATTTATAGTATTGGCTATTGTGGGAAGTTATCTTCTGATAACTTCTTCCACAGACTGGATTCCATGGATTTTGCGTAAGCGAGTGTTTATCAATGAAGGTTCATTTAACAAATGTAATGATGAAGCTTATAGGTATTCAGAAAACCGAGGCTTTTATTACGGATCTCTGCCACGGAAAAAGACTTTAAAGAATTTTTCGAGATCTGGTATCTTCATGATACTACTGTTCAGTTTGTCCGTTCCTCAGATGTCTGCAGCTATAAGTTTGATACAGATTGGCACGTTCCCAATACCTGTATTATCCACTTTGCTTCAATTTACGCGGGATTTTTTGTATGAATCAGGGATAATATTGGCCAATACTAGTGCTCCTGAAGGGTATCCTTCAGGTCAAATAATATTTGACATTTATGATACTCAAGTGACCAAAGGTTTAATTATAGCCTTGATGTTGGTTGCTACTTTGATTTGGTTTTCTGCTGCATTCGGCACCGCTTGGAACAAGATGGTATGGATAAAATGTGCTCTGCTTTTTTATTCTATATGGATTGTTTTTTACACAACAATATTCACCAATATATCTGGTATTGGTTCTGGTATATGGCAGTCACTAGGTTATTGGCTTGTTCAGCAAGATGTCAATAGAGGTGATCAACCTTGGTATTACTATCTGGTAATATCCCCAGTCTACGAATTATTACCGTTTGTGTTATCAATTATAGCTATCACATATTATTTTTTTAAGGGCACTAAGTTTACTAGGTTTCTGGCTTTTTGGTGTTTTATGACATTCGTCTTGTATTCTATGGCTGGCGAAAAAATGCCGTGGCTCTTGGTTAATATAGCTCTACCCATGATCCTGGTATCAGGGAAATTTCTAGGTGATATCGCATCAAATTTAAGATGGGAACAAGTTCGTAAACAAGGAGGATTATGGCTTATACCTTTATCCTGGCTGTTTTTGTATTTGTTGTATAGGATGTTGATTATTACTTCTTATGGGAAATCGTTTGGTGATTTGCTGCAAATTTTCATCACTACGTTTGTTTTTTGTTTGGTCATTGGTCTGTCCCTAAGAGTATTGAACAGGGCTTCTGCTGCTAATCCATTTGGGTTGGTTGTTTTAAGTTTCGCTTTTGTATTGGTCTTATTTGGGGCCAGATCTGCCATAATCACGAGTTTTGACGATCATGTAGAACCGAATGAAATGATAGTTTATGCACAGACCTCCCAGAGGGTTCCTATCATGATTGGAAAGATTCAGTCTATATTAGATTACTCAAAGGAAAACAATAAAGAATTTCACGTGATTGTTGATAAAGATGTTTACTGGGGATTGTCCTGGTATTTGAGGGCATTTGAAAATATACGATACGAGGATTTTAGTTATATAGAGGTGTCACAAGATGGATGGCCTATTCAGTCTCCTGAATCTTCTGTACTAATACTTAGCGAATACAACGAGAATAATCTTTTTGCCCGTCTAGGAAATTATGATGAAGGGGAGAGGTTTAATTATTTATGGTGGCCACCGGAGGAATACAAACCCTGTAAGGAAAACCAAAAAGATAGTTGTGTTACCCCAGGAAAAGCAATAAAGAATATGGCAACTTCTGAAAAATGGAAAGAGTTATTCAGATATATGATTCATAGGGAAACTGAAGCCGAGTTCTTGCATCATGATGCCATTCTTTATACAGGCATGGGTGATAAAGAGTAGATTGTGGTAAACCTAGTTTCTGTGTGGTAGGGTTGGATATCCACTCATACTATGGGAATCTATAAACTGTCCAGTTTAGTTTATGTTTTAGATACACTCAGGGGGTGCATTTGACTAAAGATTATAAGTTTTGGCTTGCTTTACTTATTACTGCGGCATTTCTTGTTTTTTTCTTTGCACAACTAGATTTCTCTGACACACTGGGGAATCTGATGAGTGCTAATTATATTCACATAATACCGGCTATTATGTTGTATTTTGGGGCCTTATATTTTAGGAGTTACAGATGGCGATTTTTGCTAAGTCCTATAAAAAACGTCCGAGTAATACATCTGTACCCTGTGGTTATAGTAGGTTATATGGCCAATAATATACTGCCAATGCGGCTTGGTGAGTTAGTTCGCGTTTTTTATCTTGACCGTAAACAATCAATCAATAAGGCTGCTTCGCTTGGCACTGTGGCAATTGAGAGGGTTTTTGACGGTCTAACATTGCTGTTTCTAGCAGGGATATCTTCCCTGTTTATCCCACTTGTCGATTTGTTAGAGGGTTTGGGTGGAGGAATAGGACTAAATTGGTTTGCGTTGACCTCTTTAATGTCCACACCCTTTTTGCTTGTAGCAATCTTTATGATTTTGGGTTCATATTACCCACGGCAATTAAAAGACTTGATTGTTGTTATAACTAAATTTCTACCTCGAATAGTATCGCCAAAAGTGAATAATTTAGCTGGTATGTTTATAGACGGTTTGAGGGTGTTGCGTGGACCCAGAAAAGTGTTAATTGTGTTTATATTTTCTATACCAGTTTGGTTAATGGAATGCGGGATGTACTATCTGGTAGCATTTTCTTTTGGCTTAAACAATTTTGTTTCTCCAACCGAATTAATAGGTATATCTATATTGTTAACTTCTGTGTCGAACCTGGCTACTTCAATTCCTACAGCTGGTGGTGGCATAGGAACCTTCGAGGCATCCGCTGTGGCGACTCTGATTTTGTTAGGTATTGATTCGAATGTTGCGGGAGCGTATATAATTGTTTTACATGCTGCTTTACTTGTACCGGTTACTTTCTTAGGTCTTATTTACATTTGGTTCGATAAAGTGTCGATATTTGGTTTAGCAAAAGAAACTAGCAATAATTAACTTGATTGCAGGCAAAGGATTCACAATGAATATAGGAATTATAGGTGCCGGGATAGCTGGATTGACAGCAGCTCTCAGGCTAACAAAAGCGGGTCATCAGGTGACTCTGTACGAAGGAGCCCCATTTTTGGGGGGACAAGCTTCAACTTTTGATGTTGGAGGCGGTCGATTAGAAAAAGGATACCATCATTTATTCACCAGCGATGTTGATATAATTAACCTTATAGAAGAATTAGGATTAACAGACAAGTTGGCTTGGATAGATTCCAGTGTAGGCATTTTTCACGGAGGGAAAATATACGATTTTATTACACCAAAGGATCTAATAAAATTTAAACCCTTAAGTTTATTCAGCAGGATTAGATTAGGCTTGATTACCTTGTATCTGCGCAGATATAAGAATTGGCGATCTTTGGAAAAATACACAGCTTCCGAGTGGATTCGAAAATATGCCGGGGCTGGAGCTTACAATGTGGTGTGGGGACCTCTGCTCAGGGGGAAATTCGGGTCATATTTTGACAAAGTTGGCATGCCTTGGCTTTGGGGGAAGATGCATACCAGACTTGCTTCTAGGGGAACAGGTTTGAAAGGTATGCAAGGTGAAAAACTAGGATATCCTATGGGAAGCTTTGCAGAAATATTTGAAGAACTGGAAAAAAAGATAACACATGCTGGCGGAAGAATTAACCTTTCCACATCAGTTAGGGATATATTGATTGAAGATGGGGAGGCAAAAGGGGTGTTAATCAGGGGTGTTGATGGTAAAGATTTTGCAGAGTATCACGACAAAATTTTGTCAACTACACCGTCCTATATATTCGATAAACTGGTGCCAGAATTACCAGATCATTATTCGTATAAACTAAAAAATGTCGATTATTTGTCTGCTATATTGGTGATATTGGTTCTGAAAAGACCATTTACCAATAAATATTGGCTTAACATAGCCGACAGATCTATACCATTTGTCGGTTTGATAGAGCAAACTAATTTTGTGTCTCCTGAACTTTATGGTGGGAATAACATACTTTATATATCCAATTATCTGGATGAGAGTAATCCACTGTTCCATTTCTCTGAAAAAGACTTGTTAGAGGAATATATACCTCATTTGAAAAAAATTAATCCGCTTTTCGACAAATCTTGGATCGAAGATTGGTATTATCATAAAGTCTCCGCTGCCCAACCTATAATAGGCAAGAATTATTCAGAAAGAATTCCTGAACACAGAACTCCAGTAAAGGATTTGTATTTGGCTAATACAACACAGATTTATCCAGAAGATAGGGGAACGAATTATAGCGTTAGAATGGGTAATTTAGTTGCTGATTTGATATTGGACGATGTAGATAGGAATGCTTAGTGTTTGAACAGTAGGCATTGAAGATTATAAGATGGAGATTGATTCTTTTATTTTTCTGTTTTAATGGGTAGTATTTGCGACTCATTTACCATTGAACCATAACCGTGTTTGTGATAATATCCACTAGTCAAAAATCCACACTAGATTTGGAGAAAACTTGGCCGAAACTCGAGAGCAACATGATCAAAGTATAAAAGACGCCTTGATGAAACAAAACGCCAAGACTGTGACGGTTCTATCATCGTTGTTGGCAATACAAGATTCACTTGGTTACATATCTGGTAGAGCCATAGATCAAATTGCTTCTTACACAGGATCCACACTAAATGATGTATGGGGAGTTGCATCCTTTTACACCAACTTCCGCTTCTCGCCTCCAGGGGAAAATTTTGTTGAAGTATGTTGGGGTCCTACATGCCACTTGTTGGGGGCACAAGGGGTGCTAGATTGTGTTCTTGGAGAGCTGGGTTTGAAAGAAGAAGGAGATACTGGAGACCGAAAAGTGTCTCTGAAGTTCAATACTTGTTTGGGTGCTTGTTCTCAGGGTCCTTTGGTGAGCGTGAATCACAAAATAATCGGACCTAAGCTGATAGGAGACGCCAATCCTAAGGATTTTCAGAATAGTGTTGTAAAGATAATTTCCGACCTAAAAAAGGGTTGATAGCAGTAAATCTTAATGGATATTCGGAGAATTAATGACTAGTTTTGATGAAATATATTCAAAATCGAAGTCTCGTTATCAAGAGTTAGAATCTGGTAATAAACCTTGGATACGAATCGGTACCGCCGTCTGTGGAGAGGCTGCTGGTTCTAAGGAAGTAGTTGATCGCATCAAATCGGATCTTCGTAGTCTTGGCGTAGATGCCAATGTCAGCGAGGTAGGATGTATCGGTCTATGTTACGCAGAGCCTATTGTAGACGTGATTAAACCTGGTGGGCCGAGGATTTTTTACGGCAATGTTAATCCGGATATCGCGTCTGAAATTGTAAAGTCTTATGTATCGGAAGACGATTATAGACCAGATCTTGCTCTGGCTGCTATGAGTGAATCAGATGTGGACGGAGTGATGAACATGAAGGATCTGCCCATGTGGAGTAAACAGGTGAGAGTTGCACTTCGTAATTGTGGGAATATAGATCCAATGGAAATAGGTCAATACATCGCTACAGGTGGCTATGCTGCTCTAGATAAAGCTGTTAACAGTATGACTCCCGAAGAAGTCTTGAAGGAAGTACAAGACTCTGGGCTTAGAGGAAGAGGCGGGGCAGCATTTCCGACTGGAACAAAGTGGAGTTTCCTTGCTCGATCCCCAGGACCGGTAAAATATATACTTTGTAACTGTGAAGAGGGAGACCCCGGGGCTTTCAATGACAAAGGTATATTAGAGAGTGATCCACACTCATTGATAGAGGGAACTATACTGGCCGGATACGCTAGTGGAGCTTCAAATGGCATAGTATTTATTAGACACGGTCACGAAGGTCCGATTAACAGAACTTTGGCAGCAATAGAACAAGCTTACGAACTAGGTTTACTAGGGAACAATATACTGGGATCGTCGTTCAGTTTTGATATGGAAGTGTCCTTAACTGGAGATTCTTATGTTGCTGGAGAAGAAACTGCCTTGATGGAGTCAATAGAAGGAAAACGAGCGATGCCGCGTGCTCGCCCACCTTTTCCTGCTGCATATGGAGTGTGGGGACTGCCTAGCAATATAAACAATATAAAATCTCTTTCGTATGTTCCAGAAATAATTGCAAAAGGTGGAGAATGGTTTGCAGGCATAGGCACTGATGGCAGTAAGGGCACTGCTATACTATGTTTGTCAGGGAATATAAAATATTCTGGGATGATTGAAGTTCCTATGGGTCTGACTATAAATCAAGTTATTTACGATATTGCTGGTGGTACACCAGATGGTAGAAAGGTAAAATTTCTTCAAACTGGTGGTCCTTTGGGCGGAGTTCTTCCAGACGAGAAAATGGATGTCGAGTTAGATTTCGGTGCTATGTCGCAAGCCGGAGCGATTCTTGGTTCGGGAGGTTTGATTGTAGCGGATGAGAGGGCTTGCGCAGTAAATATGGCTAGGCTTCTTGTTGCATTTTGTCAATATGAGTCTTGTGGGAAATGTTTTCCATGTAGGCTAGGAATGACAAACTTAATAGAAATATTGGAAAGGGTGTCGAACTTCGCAAGTCGCCCCGAAGATTTGGAACTTATGACCAATATAGGGCAAAACATGGCTGCCGGATCTCTTTGTGGCCATGGTCAACTAGGCTGGAATCCTGTTCAGTCAGCATTAAAATATTTCCCAGATGACTTTTCTGCTCATATGGAAGAGAAAAGATGTATAACTGGTCAATGTGCTCAACAAATAACGACACCACAGAGAACCCGTTCCAGATGGTCACCTGTTCAACTTTTGGAGTTGAAAGTATAACGATGCCAGAGGAGAATGATGGCTTCTGAAAATAGTGAAATAAATCTAATTATAGATGGCAAACAAATAACCACTCAGACAGGCAACACTATATTGCAGGCTGCAATGGAGTCTGGGTTGTATATACCTTATCTTTGCTATTACCCGGGAATGAAGCCCTATGGTGCTTGCCGCATGTGTGTTGTAGAGGTCGAGAACGGCAGAGGGACTCCGGCATCATGCACCACTCCTGTAGCGGAAGGAATGGTGGTTAATACCGATACACAGCAAATACAGGATTTGAGGAAAGGTATAACTGAGTTAATTATATCTGAACACCCACATGGCTGTTTGACATGCCACCGGACAGATATTAATGGAGCAAACTTATGTGGACCTGAGGATATATGTCTCAGGCATGTTTCGGTTACGGACAGATGTGTATCTTGCCCAAAGAATGAAAGATGCGAACTTAAAGACACGACTATATATGTCGGTACAGGACTTACTACTCCTATGACTTACAAATATAGGAACCTTCCCGTGTTAAATCAGGATCCATTTTACGATTTGGATTACAACTTATGCATAGTTTGTGCTAGGTGTGTGCGAGCTTGTGATGAATTAAGAGGTGACAATGCTATAACACTCACAGAAAGGTCAGGAATATCTTTGGTGGGTCCAGCGTATGGATCTTCATTACTAGAGTCCGGCTGTGAGTTTTGTGGGTCTTGTATAGACGTCTGTCCAGTAGGGGCGTTAGTAGAATCAGATTACAAATGGGACAAGGCAGTTGAATCAACTTCCACAACGTGTCCCCAATGTCCAGTTGGTTGTCAGCTGAAGTTGGAAGTAAATAAAAGAGGTAAAGTCATACGCGTGATCCCCGAATTGGAGGCTGAAGCAAACAGAGGGCAGGCTTGTTTCAAGGGTAAATTTGGTCTGGACTTTATAAACAAAAGATCTAGATTGAAGAGTCCTATGATTCGAAGAGACGGTGCATTAGAAGATGTATCTTGGGAAGAAGCAATGTCATTTGTGGCAGATAAACTTAATCTATACAAAGGTTCTGGGTTCGCCGCATTGAGTTCCTCTAGGTCTACTAATGAAGAGGCCTATATATTGCAGAAATTTACTAGGTCGGTGATGAATAGCAACAACGTGGATCACTCGTCAAACATGAGGCCTGAAGTCACAGAGATTTTGGGAGATGTCCTTGGTTATCAGGCGGCTACTAACTCGATTTGGAGCATAGAAGAATCCGACTGTATATTGGTGGTTTCTAGTAACGTTACCGAAGAACATAATGTGGCATCAGTTGCTGTAAAACGGGGATCCAAGAATGGGTCTAAACTGATTGTTATAGATTCCAGAGAAGTTGAATTAACTAGATCTGCTAAGCTATGGCTCAAGCCTAGACCAGGAACAGATTCGGTTCTACTGGGAGGCATCCTAAAAGTCATCTTCGATGAGTCTTTAGAAGATCAAGAATTCATGAATGCCAGAACTGACAATCTGGACAATTTCAAGAATTCTTTATGGAAATTTGACTTGAAAAAAGTTCAAGAAATCACTGGAGTTGATGAATCCGATATCCGTACAGCGGCGAGGTATATAGCGGAGAGTGATTCCACTTCTTTCATATATGCCCTGGACAATTTGAATGACGCCCAGAGGTCGGAATCAACCAGGTCTGTCATAAACTTGGCATTGGCAACTGGTAATATAGGGAAAAATAACGGGGGTCTATACCCTCTGAGATCAGGCACTAATGATCAAGGATCGTGGGATGTGGGATGTGTTCCTCATTTATTGCCAGGCTATAAAAATCTGCACGATTCAGCCGCTAGAGCAAGTTTGGAACAAAACTGGGGGTTGAATATACCTGAAGAAACCGGGCTTGGTCTGAAAGAAATGTTTCCAGCAATCATAACTGGTGATGTTAAAGCTATGATGATTGTTGGCAACAGTACCAACTTCTCGAATGGTGATTTGGGTGATGTCCTAGAATCTGTGAAAAATCTTGAATTTCTGGTTGTCCAAGATGCGTTTTTAACTGACATTGGTATGTTGGCGGATGTCGTTCTTCCGTCAGTTACGTTTGCTGAAAAAGAGGGTACTTTTACCAATATGGAACGAAGAGTCCAACCATTAAAGCAGGTATTGGAAATTAACAACACTTATGCAATGCCTGATTGGTGGATCATAACCGAACTTGCCAAGGCTATGGGATATGATTCATTTAATTACCACTGTGCAGCCCAAATTCTAGATGAGATATCCAATAATATCCCTTTTTATGCTGGTATAAAATATGATCGTTTGTTGTCTAAAGAGGGCATACTGGAACCTGCAGGCATACCTAACTTCCCTATACCTAGCCAGATGATTCCTGCATCAGGCGGGCGGAATACAGGTATTCAGTGGCCATGTTTGGATGTTCAGCATACTGGTGTAAAGGTTTTGTATACTAATATTGATGATAGTAATAAGTTTTCAATGCAATCACTAGAAATTGTGGATGGAACTAGTGTAACTACTAAGGAATACCCTTTGTTGTTTGTGCCAGGAAGGGTGTTGCACGATTCAGATGACGTGAAAATAGAAGTTATAAATAATAAGAATGTAATTGTGAGAGATGAAGTATTACAACTAAATCCTGAAGACGCCAAACGTCTTGATATAGGGGACTTTGAAATGATTCAATTAGAATCAGTAGATGAAAAACTGACATTCCAGGCTAGGATTGTTAAAGAGTCTTTCGTGGGAGTCGTATCGTCTACAACTCTTTTCGGTTCACTTATAACTCAACTTGATGCCAGTGAAGATCCCGATCCAATGGGTAACGTTCCGACTTTGAAAACAAAGGCGGTTAGAGTATCTAAACAGGGAAGTTAGCATCTGAGTATTCATGCAAACTGGATTTGCGTTTCATGGGGCATCTGTTTGGAACTATTGATGTGGCAATTGTAGTAAAAGTACCACTCCGGGTTTTATTTTAGGACGCTATAGGTTATGAGATGGTAGCAGAAAATACTCCGATAAGAGAACAATACCTTAGAATAAAAAATCAAAATCCAGATACGATATTACTTTTTCAGATGGGCGATTTCTACGAAACATTTGATGAAGATGCCAAAATTGCGTCAGCGGAATTGGAGATCGCATACACTTCGAGGGAAATGGGTAAAGGTAATCAAATCCCTATGGCAGGCATACCCAAACACGCATTAGAAAACTATCTTCCAAAATTGATCAAGAGTGGTCACCGTGTAGCTATATGTGACCAAAAGGGAGATTCTACAGAGAAAGGTTTGGTAGAAAGGCAAGTTGTTAGAGTTGTGACTGCGGGGACATTAACTGAAACTTCAATGTTAGAAACATCAGTTAACAACTTCTTAGCTGCCGTTGTATTCGAGGAGAATCTGGTAGGTTTATCTTATGTTGATATAACCACCAATGAATTTGCTACCACTCAAATACATAGAAAAGACCTTCCGATGGAATTAAGCAGACTACGTCCTGCTGAAGTTATATTAATTGATAATACTGACCTTCCAGAAACGGGCACAGAATTTATAACTACAGTTGTGGATTCAGGAAGTGCTATAGTTACAGACTCTGAAATGCATTTGAAGCAACATTTTGGAGTCCAAAGTCTGGAATCTTATGGGTGTCATGATATGCCTTTGGCAATAGGATCTGCAGCACTTATTTTGTTTTATCTGGAAAATACTGATAAATACGTCTTGGATGGATTAAATTCACTTTTCACGTATTCCCCATCCAATTTTATGGTATTAGATAATCAGTCTAGAAACAGTCTGGAATTGTATATGTCTGGGAGATGGGGAGGCGAGAAAAATTCATTACTGTCACTTTTAGACATGACTAAAACTTCAATGGGGGGGAGATTGTTCAAGAAATGGATAGGACAACCACTTCTTGACTTGAATGAACTCAACAGCAGGCATGACGGAGTTGAATTTTTGATAGATGCCGTATTGGTTAAAGATCAGATAGGTTTTTATTTGAAGGATATGTATGATGTAGAACGTTTGATCAACCGTATTGGTTCGGGTTCTGTTTCAGTTCGGGATATTGTATCTCTGGCATCTACTCTTTTTGCGGTGGCCGGACTCAAGGATTTCTTAAATAAACAAGAATCCTTGCCGCATATCCTGCAACAGTATTTAGATCCTTGTGAAACGGTGCAATCACTCATATCCAACGGCATAGAAAATATTGAATCTGCCACTTCGGGGTCACATGGATTGATTCGCAGAGGATTTTCTGCTGAACTCGATTTCTTAAAAGACGATTCTTCAGAAGCGAGAGATTACATCGCTGGTTTGGAAAAAACTGAAAGAACTAGAACAGGGATAAGATCATTAAAAGTTGGCTATAATCGGGTGTTTGGCTACTATTTAGAAGTCAATAACTCCAGTATAGGCCAGGTGCCAGATAATTATACTAGGAGGCAGACTCTGACTGGGGCAGAGCGATATATCACTCCTGAACTCAAAGAATATGAAGCCAAGCTGTTAAATGCTCAGGACAAAATCGATGAATTAGAGTCAATTCTTTTCAGGAAAATTTGCGAAGATATTTATAAACATAGAGATTCTATAAAAAGAACTGCGTTGTCAGTTGCGAAAATAGACGTTGTCTTATCTTTATCTTTGGTGGCCTCTGAATACAGATACTCTAGGCCTAGGCTTAACACTAGCAACATTTTGGATATTAAACAGGCAAGGCATCCAATAGTTGAGCATAATGTATCTTTGGGATCATTTGTTCCAAACGACATCCTCATTGGTGCTGAGAATGCGAGGATATCTATAATTACCGGCCCAAATATGGCAGGTAAGTCCACATACATAAGACAGGTGGCCCTGATAGTGCTTATGGCACAGATTGGAAGTTTTGTACCAGCTGAGTCAGCTGACATTGGTATTGTTGACAGGATATTCACACGTATTGGCCTTCAAGATGATCTGTCTGTAGGACAATCAACATTTATGGTAGAGATGATTGAGACAGCCAATATACTTAACCATGCTACTAACAGATCTCTAATAATACTGGATGAAATTGGCAGAGGAACTAGCACCTATGATGGTTTGGCGATTGCAAGGGCGACAGTTGAACATATACATAATAACGAAAAATTAAATTGCAGAACTCTTTTTGCCACGCATTACCATGAACTGATCGAGTTGTCTGATGTTTTCCCTTGTGTCAATAATCTAAATGTTTCGGCTAAAGAATCTGATGGGAGACTGTTATTTATGTACACAGTCATGCAAGGTGGGGCAGATAGGAGTTACGGGATCAATGTTGCTCAACTTGCGGGGATGCCAAGGGATTTGGTCATAAGGGCTTGGGAGATTTTAAAGAAGTTGGAAATTGAAAATCAGGGTATTGTACAAAAGCAGCTACCGATGTTTGACATTCCAGATCCCATAATACTGTCAATAAAGAGTCTGGATATCGAGAGTATGACACCCATAGAAGCCATTAACAAGCTTAATGATTTGAAATACCAAATAAGACAATACGAGAAATCGGAATGAGATATAGGAAATGAGTATAAAGGTATTGTCAAAACAAGAGTCATCTGCCATAGCTGCAGGTGAAGTAGTTGAACGTCCAGCGTCCATAGTTAAGGAACTAGTAGAAAATTCTATAGATGCTGGAGCAGATACCATTGTTATACACATCGAATCAGGCGGAATTAAGGCAATAGCGGTTTCTGATAACGGTAGTGGGATAGCCTCCAATGATGTTGAACTAGCTTTCCATAGATTTGCCACTAGTAAATATCCAGAGAACGGAGATTTATTCGGTATAGAAACATTGGGTTTCAGAGGAGAAGCTCTGCCAAGTATCGCATCAGTAGCTTCAATTAGAATGGTCACTAGAGTGGCTAATGAACAAAATGGTACGAGTGTACATATTGATAATGGCAACTTGATTGAGGTTTCATCAATAGGTTGTCCTCTTGGAACTACAGTGACCGTAACAAATTTATTTGCTCGGATACCGGCTAGACTAAAATTCTTGAAATCTCCATCTGTTGAATCTCAAAGAATTCACTCATTGGTTCAGCAATTGTCAATGGCATTTCCTTTAGTGAGCTTTCGTTTTGATGTGGACGGCAAGATCCGATTGAACACTAGAGGCAATGGTGATTTAAGAAACACTTATGCGGAGATATTCGATCCAAGAACAGCTGATTCAATGATGGTGGTTGAATCTGGCAAAGACTTCGGTTATGCGACAATATATGGGTTGATAAGTTCTCCGGATACAACTAGATCCAATAGGCATTTTATAAATCTTGTGGTCAATGGCAGATGCGTTCAAAATCGTTCCTTGGCTTTTGCTGTTGAGGATGCTTATAAAGGATTTCTGACTGTAGGGAGGCATCCACTGTCATTCTTATTCATTGATGTACCTAAAGAAGATCTAGATTTTAATGTTCATCCTGCAAAAGTAGAAATTAGATTGAAGGATGAAAATCAGGTGTTTCGCTCTATACAAAGATTAATAAGAAATGCATTAATATCTATGTCACCGGTCCCATATACTCAATTTATGGGTGTTTCACCTGCCGTGGAACATGATGTGGATGACGGGTTAGCTTACAAACAATCAACGGAATCGTATCAGCAATCACTTTCTCTATTCAATGATCAGAACTATTATGAGTCTGAAACAAATTTTAAATTCCAGATAAGGAACCTGCGTTTAGTAGGACAGATAAATGGCTTGTATATTGTAGGGGAAACCGATGAGGCTATATACCTAATTGACCAACATGCTGCACATGAGAGGATATTGTATGAGCAAGTACAGGATGTAACAAAAGTGGATAGACAGGGTATCTTGGAGCCGATTGTATTAAGATTATCTCCTGAAAATGAACAAGTATTGACCGCAAACTTGGATTATTGGGGAAAATGGGGTTTTGATATTGAGTATTTTGGTTCTCATTCCTATTTATTGAGATCAGTGCCTTCAGTGTTTGGTAATGTTGACCCCGGCAAGGAATTCCTGTCAATTTTGGATGATTTGCTTGTAGATGATTTCTTCGGCGAAGGTATATCGCATGATTGGCAACTGAAGATATGTGCTTCTATAGCGTGTCACTCTGCAGTTAAGGCCGGGGACATTTTATCCGGTGAAGAGATGCAGAACCTGTTGGCTATGCTCCAATCTGTCAAGCAACCAAATAATTGTGCACACGGCAGACCAACAACAATAAAATTTGGCCTTAAGGAACTAGAAAAAGAATTTAGGAGGACTTAATCAGGATATATTGTCAGTTAATTTAACTGGCATTTAAATATTCTATTACTAGGTTTCTTTGTTCCTCTTTGTTTGCTGAAGTAACAAAATCTTGCATGAGATCTTCCATGTCTGCGGTTGGCACCAGTATTTCCCCTTCATACATTATAGGGAACTGGTGGATTCTTTTAAGCAATCCTCCCAGAAGGATTATTTCGTGCGTTCTTTTGTTCTGGTGTAAACTCTTCTCTACACGAACAATTCTCTGGACGTACTCCCAATCTTGCAGATAGGTTCGCAGTATTTGGCGTTTATTATGCTCACTGTCTGCGCCGGAAATGCTATCATGAAGGGTGTTAACTCCGGGTAATCCATCTTGATCCACTGAGGACACCAGTTTGTCCCCTTGGCATTCTACGCTGGTCTTATCACTCAAGGAGTTTTCTATATTATCTTCTATACAAGAAATCCTTTGATTTATTGTGATGTAGTTCTTAACTAAAGATTGTTGTTCCGTTCTGGTTTCCGCCTTGTCCAAATCATCTGCCAGGTCGTTGAGTTCGTGGGCGTTGACTAGAACCGAGTTTTGATATTCGATATCGTTAGTTGACGTGACAGCAGAATCTATATTGGACAAGACGTGATCTGTTTGTTGAATAATGGGATCTGTAACACAACCGGAGGAAGTCAGGATAATGAGAACGGACAATGAAACGATATATTTTCCAGCAAGTTTTTTCATAGACTCCCTGTGTTTCACGTTATGGTCGATACACGATGCTTTAAATTCATGCTAGAGGGGCATCTCGGCGATTTTCGTGCCGTGCCTGATTATAAGTCTCTGGTGGGTTATCTTAATCTAAAGTTATTGAAGCGGTTACGCCAATAGTTAAGCTTAGAGCCAGGCCTAGGAGTGAATATCGATCCTGTATCTTTAGATAAGTTTGACCTTCTTAGAGAAGTCGGTCTGGAGAGAGTAGTTAAGGTTGCTATGCCTGCAACGGCCACGATAGACCTCTTTATAAAGCCTCGCCTGTCCATCATCAATTTTGGATCCAATGATTCCTCTGACATCAATGCCTCCTAAAGCTTTTCAGTTTCCATTTGCCAGAAAGTTTCTACTGAGCAAGTAAATCGTATCTGGTATTGACTATGATACTCTCTCATTGTACACTACGTGAAACTTATTGCAAAGTGCTCACAGAAACAAATAATCAATCTATCTGTGTGCCTATTTATTAGAGAGGTTAGATGGATCCAGAATTCATTACAAGTGCAGACTGGGCTAGAATCGGTAATCTACTTCATTTCTTCTGGTACGCTGTCCTTTGTTCTATCGGATTCGGATTCAACTTCCTGTTGGCACATGCCATAATACCTTCTCTAGTAAGCACTGGTCATATACCTCAGAGTGTAAACAGGGCAAGGCGCATGTTTTATATAGGTGCCTTAGGTTTCTTGTCTCTCGTTGCGCTTAACCTTATAATAATAGCGTCCAAATTAGATACTCTGACGGTCATTTGGGATAGGTCTTGGATTTAAAAATATAAAGCTTATCAATAATAACCATAATGCTTAAGAAACTAATAATATTATTTACTGTGTTGGGTGGATTAGCCGCCGGTGGTCTGGTTACTCTGTTATTGGTACTGTTTGTTGCTAGAGCCTGGTGGTCTACCCCATTTGAAGTCGGACCCTTTGGTGGTTCGCCTGAACAACCGATAGAATACCCTCATACAATACACGCCGGATCAGGTGTGCTCTTGTTATCAGATGGAAGCCCTAAATTAGATGGAGATGGTAACGAGCTCCATGGATTGGGCCTAGATTGCACATTTTGTCATAGGAATGTTGACAAAGGTGAATCTGCTGGAGTACCTCCAGTGGAGCAATGTATATATTGCCACAAAGTTATCAATTCCGATGAAGATTTGCCGGAAGTTGCCTTACTGATTAAAGCTTGGGAAAACAAGTCTCCAGTAGTGTGGGAGAGAATTCACAGACTACCGGATCACGTAAGATTTGTACATGAAGCACATATAAGATATTTTACCGAGCCTGGCAATACTATGCCTTCTGGTGAGCAGGCCATAGTGGCTGCTAACGTGTGTGCAGTTTGCCATGGGGATGTAGGAAATATGGAAGAGGTTAAACAGGTAAGAAGTCTGAAGATGGGCGACTGCGTCGATTGCCACAGGGACAATGGAGCTCCGACGGATTGTACAACATGTCATTATTAAGGATGAGTATTTAAAGAAATGGGCATAACTAGAAGACAATTTTTGAAATGGTCAGGCGTATCTGCAATGGGTGCGGTGGTTTTTAATGGGTGTACCACACCAGAGCAGGAACTTCAGGTTGAAAGTCCAGTAAACATGCCAGAGGATTTGGTTAATGGTATAGATAATTGGTACGCCACCATATGTCGTCAAGAACCTGAAGCGTGTGGAATAATAGTTAGGGTGGTTGAGGGCAGAGCAAAGAAGATAGAAGGTAATCCTGACTACCCAATAAATAGAGGAAAACACAGTGTCAGAAGTGAGGCAGGAGTTCAAGCCCTGTATCACCCTGACCGTCTCAGCGGCCCTATCTACAGAGATAGTAGGAATGATGAATTTAGGGAAATATCGCTCGAAGAGGCGCACAATCTTGTTCTAAACAAGCTTAACGTTCTAAATTCCGAAGGGCAAAATGACCGCGCCTTACTGATAACCCAACCTTTGAGAGGGCACCTAGCAGCAATTGCTAGTGAATTTTCTAGTGGATTTGGTGGCAGGCACATGGCTTTTGAAGCACTAGATAAAGTGGCACTTAGAAAGTCTCTGGGCAGGGTATTTGGTCAGAGTAGATTGCCTAAATTCGACATAGAACATTCGACTTATCTGATATCTTTCGGAGCCGATTTCTTATCCAGTTGGGTATCACCGACTAATCATTCAAGGGCGTACGGGGAATTTAGGCAAGGACATGCACAAAGGGGAGTTCACGTTCAGGTGGATCCCAGATTTTCAATGAGTGCAGCAAATGCCGACGAATGGCTACCTGTGAAGCCAGGTTCTGAAGGAATACTGGCTATGAGTATGATATACGTAATAATCAAGGATGGTCTGGGTGATGTTGCAGCTGCTGATAATCTTACCGGTGGTCAAGGGCATCAAGCTTTGGAGATTTTTTCTAACAACAGTGCTGGAGTAATTGAAGCTACAGGCATAGATGGCGCTCGCATAGAAAAGATAGCTCACGATTTTGCGAATAGCCATCACCCACTCGCAATTGGTGGCGGATCTGCAGGAGCTTCCGCTAATGGAAGTTTTAACTTGGATGCCATATATTCTCTTAATGTGTTGGTTAATAATCTAAACAAGGAAGGTGGAGTTATTTTCAACCCATCTCCGCCTATATCGGTTTTGGATAATGATTCTGTGTCGGGCGCCGGGATGCCTTCTTCATATCAAGATTGGAAGAATATCAGCCAACCTAGAGTTGTTATGATCAGAGGTGCAAATCCAATTCATGGTTTACCTTCAAGTGCGGGATTCTCGAATATTTTGGATAACTCAGAATTCATTATTTCATACTCAAGCTTTATGGATGAAACCGCTGAAAAGGCAGACTTAATTATACCGGAAAGTAACTATCTTGAAGATTGGGGAGATGATGTGCCAGAGCCGGGTCCTGGTTATCAAGTTATAGGGATTCAACAACCTGTTGTAGGGCGATTCCATCAGGGAACGGTTAACTTCGGGGATGAGTTAATTTACTACAGCAGATTTCTTGGTTTGGCACTGGACGCCAATTTGGGCTTAACTGAAGGATCTGGATTCAAGGAATTAGTGGAGGGAAGTATCAGAGAGTTGTGGTCTAAGAATTCAGGTTCTGTGAGGTCTTCTGACTTTGACGCGTTTCGGCAAGGAGTTCTCCAGCGAGGTGGTTGGTGGGATGTTGAATCCGGGGCTAAAATTGAAGAAATGTCCTCTAACTTACTGGATACTTCTTGGCCTGATGTGTCTTTCGTTGGCACAGGCGAATACAATCTAATACCATTTTTGTCCAACTCATTAGGAGATGGAAATCTTGCGCACTTGCCATGGTTACAGGCCGCACCAGATCCTCTTACCTCAGTAGTTTGGAATACTTGGGTAGAGATAAATAGCAAGAAAGCAGAGGAGCTCGATATAATACAGGGAGACATACTTACAGTAGAATCACCAGCTGGAAGTTTAGAAGCTCCTGCTTACATCCATCCAGGCGTACCACCATGGGTTATATCAATGCCTATCGGTCAAGGACATGTTTCATTTGGCAGATATGCTGAAAATGTGGGCGTGAATACTATTTCGTTATTGTCTGAAGTTGAAGACAAAGGCAGTGGTAGTTTGGCTTGGGCAGCTAATAAGGTATCAATATCAAAAACTGGTAGACATATTGATATATCTAAATTCGAAGGAAATGTTCCTGCGTTTGAAGTGGATGAGCAGAGAATTATAAAGATAGCTCCTCCTGAATCGCATGATCATAAAGAACATCATTAATAAGTATAGTTGTTGAGTAGGAGTTTTTAATGGCTACAGAGACAATAAATCATAAGTGGGGAATGGTAATAGATATAGATCGCTGCACAGGCTGTCAAGCATGCGTTGTCGCTTGTCAGGCGGAAAATAACATCCCACTTAACACAGAAGATAGATTCAGACAACGCAGAGCTATTGAATGGATAAGAGTGGAACGATACTGGGAAGGTGAATTCCCAAACATAAAAGCTAGATTTATACCGATCCTATGTCAACATTGTGAAAATGCCCCCTGTGAACCAGTTTGTCCTGTGTATGCCACTTATCACAATAATCAGGGTATGAACGTTCAGGTTTATAACAGGTGTGTTGGTACCCGATATTGCGCCAATAACTGTTCTTATCAAGTGAGATTTTTCAATTTTTGGGAGCCGGTATGGCCCGAATCCCTCAAGAATCAGTTAAACCCGGACGTCACGGTTAGGAGCAGAGGCATAATGGAAAAGTGCACCTTCAACATCCAGAGACTGCGCAAAGCTGAAAGAGTAATAGAAGGACAACGCGGTGAGAGGATTACAGACGAAAATCTAAAAGAAGGCAACTTTTTACCAGCTTGTGTCCAGGCATGTCCTACAGATACATTAATTTTTGGCGACTGGAATGATCCATCTAGTAAAATATCTAATTTGAAAGAAAAACATTTTGTGGATGGTGGTAGAGGATATAAACTTTTAGGTGACTTAGGAACTCAACCAAACGTGATTTATTTAAAGAAAGTAGATATTAATGCCGAACATAAGGTGGATGCTCATGCATGAATCCCACCACGTAGTAGCACCATCATATCTTGATATGACTGCTCAGGAGATAACTAACGATGTGCTAAAAAGGCATCACTCTCCAGGCAACCAGTTTTGGACAATCGCCATGATACTTGGTGGGCTGTTTGTTGTAGGATTAGTTGGATTGTTTATGCTGATTGCAGATGGCTTCGATAACAAGTCAGCCTGGGGTTACTACGCTGCTACATTTGGCTACGTTTTTAGTTTGTCTCAGACAGCAGTTTTGGTGTCGGTAGCGTTACGAATGGCTAAATCCCACTGGCGTCGTCCATTAGCAAGGATTTCAGAGATGTTCGCGATAGTGGGTGTCTACAGTTTTGCTATGTTGCTCCCACTGCTGTGGGTATTGCCGTCAATCGAAGGACGAAGAAGTTTGTGGTTCGAATGGCCGGGTAATACCCCTCATATCTGGGACACAATGGCACTGGGAAGTCTAGTTATTTGTGGGTTGGCGATACTATATTTTGCTTCTCTTCCGGACTTAGTTACAGACAAGGAAGTATCTGGTAAATCTGACGAAGATGTTTCTTATCACCCCCTTATACCGCATTGGTTTGGAGCTCCCAAGCATTGGCAGTTGCAAAAAATAGTATTAGGGCTTCTGGGTGGATTTTATTTCCTGATGCTTATAATTGTCCATATGCTTATAAGTGTCGATTTTGCAATGGCCTTGATTCCGGGATGGAAAGATGCGATATTCCCTGCTTTCCACGCTATAAATGGCATTCAAGCTTCGATAGCATTGATAATCGTGACCATGTTTATTTTGAGATCTAGGAGTAGTCTAGGGAAATACCTAGAACTGGAACAATTTTGGGCCTTGAGCAAGATATTGTTGGCCACATGTTTGCTCTGGTTTTACTTTTGGTGGTCCTCGTTTTTCACGTATTGGTATGGAAGAATGCCGGCGGAAATTGGTGTACTCAAGTATATTATGTTTGAGACTTATAGTACGGTGTTTCTCTTGGCCTTCACTATGTGCTTTGTGATACCGTTCCTTATACTGGTGGTGAATGTTGTTAGAAAGACCATTTGGGGACCGACATTGGCGGCATCTGTAATATTGATAGGTACCTTCTTCAATCAAGTAAGATATTATGTGGCTGGATTTTCTGTGGAAGATCATACGTTGCATGTTTTAGAAAATCTGCCAGATTTCACCGCTCCCGGACCGATTGATTTTATGGTTGTAGTGGGCGGAATATCGGGGGCCGTATTGACCTATATGCTAGGCACACGAATATTTCCAATAATTTCTATATGGGAAATTAAAGAAGGATTAATGTTACAGAGAGTCAGAAAATTCATGAAACGAGACATCAGAGTATTGGCGAAACCGGAATAATTATGAATAGAATGTATGAAAAATATGGGATGCTATTTGCCAGGAGTGTTAAATAATGCAGGAACGAGTCCGAATTTCTGATAGTCAAGTAAACACAGATTTAACTAGTTCTATATTTGAATCGTCCAAACTGTATTGGATTTTGGTTGGTTTCTTGGCACTTGTTGTGCTGTGTGGTTTTACTGCCGCAGGCTACATGTTTAATAGGGGCCTTGGGGTGACTGGACTGAATAGGCCTGTCATGTGGGGTTTCTTCATAACTAACTTCGTGTTTTGGATTGGTATAAGTCACGCGGGTGTTATGTTGTCAGCTATACTTAGATTGGTTCAGGCGGAATGGAGAAGACCTGCTACCAGGGCAGCGGAAGTATTAACAGTTTTCTCTTTGATGACGGCCATGACGATGCCGCTTATTCATGCTGGAAGGCCTTGGCGAGTGGCGTATTGGGTCTTTCCCTACGACTGGGCTAGGGGCATATATCCCAATGTGAGATCCGCTTTGGTATGGGACCCATCTGCTGTATTCACGTATCTCACTAGTAGTATTTTATTCGTCTATATAGCTCTGATACCAGATTTCGCTGTGTTAAGAGACCGAACAACAGGTGTGCCTCATATCATATACTCTATTTTGTCTTTGGGTTGGAGGGGAAGTGTTAGGCAGTGGAAATTGCAGATCATAGCAGGTATATTACTATCCGCCATAATCCTGCCTATTTTCGTTTCCGTTCATAGTATAGTTTCTTGGGACTTTGGTACTGCAATGTCAGTGGAAGCTTGGCACAGTACTGTTTTCGCTCCTTATTTTGTGATTGGAGCGGTCCACTCAGGTGTTTCGGCAGTTGTTACCGTCATGATAATACTGAGGTGGATGTTTCATTGGGAAGACTATATCAGACGAGAGCACATGGATTCATTGGCTAAGTTACTTATAGTTGTTGCGACAGCTTGGTTGTTTTTCTTCGCTCTAGAGTTTTTCTTCGGCCTCTATGCCTTGGAAGGACCTGAAGTTGCCTTAAGAGAACTGCAGGTGTTTGAAGCTCCTTGGAAATGGTACTTCTTAACTTTCCTAATAACTTCTTACCTTATTCCGGTTCCCATGTGGTTGATTCCAAGTGTGAGGCGGAACCTGTGGTTGATGGCGTTTACAACGATTTTGGTCAATGTAGGCATGTGGTTTGAAAGATTTATCATTATCGTTCCCGGTCTGATGAGAAAACAGGCATTTGTTTTCACCTGGGGTGGATACACTCCTAGTATTGTCGAAGTAACAATTATAACCGCTACATTTGCGATGGTCTCGATGCTGGTATTGCTCTTTGCCAAAGTAGTGCCTTTAATACCGATAGGTGATGCAAAAGAGGGTATGATATTACACGACGAAATTAAAATTGGAAAAGTTATGGTTCCTGCTGTGATGCGGGAAGAGTAATCTGAGGAGGTTGAAATTGGCCAGAAAAAGTATATTGGGATTGTTTGATAACGCAGATTCTGCGGCTGATGCAACCGACGTGTTGCTGGAGGCAGGGGCGACTCAGGATGATTTTGACGTCCTGACAGGTAGTCCCTATCCCGAAGGAGCATTTGGTGAGAAAGATCCTGTTCACCACATATACGTGTTTCCAATTATCGGGGCATTGATGGGCCTTACTATGGCCTTAGTACTTACTGCAGGCACACAAGTAGCTTACCCGATGGTAACAGGAGGAAAACCAATTTTAGCGTTTCCTGCGATGACCATCATTTGTTATGAAGGAACGCTTTTAGGAGCCGTGCTCTTCACAATAATTGGTATAATTTTCGAATCCAGATTACCCAGATTGAGATTGGATCCATACGACGCCCGTATCAATGAAGGATATATTGGTCTACTTGTTACTACAGAGGAAGAAAAATTGGACGACATGGAAAGAGCATTGATTAGAGGAAGTGCACTTGAAGTAGTTCATGAAAGAGGTAGGGCTTTAAGGGGATAACTGAAGAGTTATATAAACTATGAAAACATCGTTATTCAAAAAACAAAAATTTAATCTGACACTGGTATTGATAGTAGTTGGACTTATCTCATCTGCCTGTATGCCTTGGGGTAGAGGAACCTATCAGATTGAAATATTCAGTGAAATGCATTACGCCCAATCCTATAAGAGCCAAGAACCGCCACGTCTTTATCCGGCCCAGGGATCAGTTCCTTTCATGTCGCATGAAGATGGAACTGATGGGATATTGAATGTCGCGAGTAACTTCTTGCTAGAAAAAACAGAAGCGACTGTTTCAGCTGGCTCAGGACTATACCAAGTTAATTGCGCCGCTTGTCACGGAATGACAGGTAAGGGTGATGGGGCGGCTAAAAGTTACTTAATAAAGCACGGTGGGCTACCACCGGCTGATATTACTGGACCAGCTACGGCAATGGCATCAGATACGGAATTGAAAGGGTTTATAGGGTTAGGGGGCCGTATAGGTTATTACTCAGGTGGTAATAAATATGACTCCCCGTCGGCTATGCCTATGTTTAATAAACTGCTTACTGATGAAGAACTGTGGCAATTGGTTCACTATGTACGTAGTTTACAGAACTAGTGGTCGAACATATTGTAATACGTGTTGTGATTATTTACCCTTGATTCTACATTTATGATCCCGTTGATTGGATTGGAATTGATTCCTCTTACAAACCTAATTAAGCTCTTGTTATTGATTACCATGAGATGTAGAATATTGGACGTAAAAATACATACTGTTGACGAACAATTGACACAAGGACAAATAGATGGACTTAAACTCTATAGCGTTAGTTGAAAGAAACGAAAAAATACAGGAATTCTCTCCTGGGGACACAGTGAAGGTGACTATAAGGATAAGAGAAGGGGAACGGGAAAGGCTTCAGGCGTTTCAAGGTGATGTCATTCGCACGAGAGGTAATGGCGTGGGTTCCACTTTTACTGTTAGGCGCGTTTCTTATGGTGTAGGAGTTGAGAGGACCTTCGCATACTATTCTCCGACATTAGATGCCGTTGACTTGGTACGGCATGGGAAAGTTCGTAGGGCAAGACTTTATTACCTCAGAGACAGGTACGGTAAATCAGCTAGAATCAAGGAAGATCGAAGACGGTCTAGAAGGTAAAATGACTCGTAGTCACACATCTGTGGCTTGATATTAAAGACCAAAGATGAGTAAGTATGCTGAGGTTGCAGTAGATTCCCCCGCATCCAACAGAAGAACCTTTACCTATTCGATTCCTGATGATGTGCCTGCTATGCCTGGTCATCTAGTTGAAGTGCCTTTCGGCCCTCGTTCGTTGATCGGAATAGTTTTCAAGACATCAGATTTTGTAGAACTAGATACGGTTAGACCTGTGAGAAAATTGATATATCCTGATCCATTGCTATCTACCGCTAATCTGGCTCTGGCAATTTGGGTCAGTCATTATTATATGGCTGGTCTGTTCGATTCAGCTGCTATGATGATGCCGCCAGGTTCAATGATAAGAAGCAAGCGATATGTTCGTCTTAAGAATCCTAACGCGTCACTTGAAAAAATAGATGATCTACAACTTCAAAGAATCACTAGAACTCTCAATAGACGTGGCAAAATGCGTCGAGATACATTAGTAAAATCTTTGGGTATGTGGTCAGACAGGGTTCTGTCACAAATGGTCAGAGACGGCCTCATAGATGAGACATCGGAATGGTTAAACGCTTCTGTAGGTCCAAAGTACAAGTCATTTGTAGAACTCACCAATTTGGTTTCTGGGAGTGCCGATATATCTAATGTTTTTCATAATAAATCTCCAAAACAGGAATCACTGTTGCAACATCTTATCCTTGCCAAGGACCCAGTGAGTCTACTCGAGTGTAGAGACAACTTTGGACAATCTGCCGTTAATGGTTTAAGAAATAAAGGATTGGTCAATATAATTCAGATTCGTGAGGAACGAGATCCATTGGCGTCAAGAACTTTTGACTCTGATATTCCACCTGTACTTAATAATGATCAGGAGATTGCGGTAGATCATATATGTGAGGCGATTGCCTCAAACTCCCCTGACGTGTTTTTGTTGCAGGGTATAACAGGTAGTGGAAAGACAGAGGTGTATTTACGGGCGTTGGATCGAGCTATTGCTTTGGGTAAACATGCTGTAGTGATGGTTCCAGAATTAGCATTAACACCTCAGACTATAGAACGATTTGCCAGTAGATTTCCTGACGATGTTGCCGTATTGCATAGTGGTTTATCTCTAGGTGAACGTTTCGATCAATGGTGGGGAATAAAGGAAGGTAAGTATAAAATTGTCATTGGATCTCGTAGTTCGATATTTTCTCCACAACCAAATTTGGGTTTGATAATAATAGATGAGGAACATGAGTGGACTTATAAACAAAGAGATACTGCTCCTAGGTATGATGCAAGAGAGGTGGCTATAAAGATTGGAGAACTCACAGAAAGTGTTCTAGTGCTTGGGAGCGCTACACCTGATGTCATTTCGAAAAACAGGGCAATCTCGGGTCAATATAGGTTATTGAAGTTGCAAAACCGTGTGTCTAGAGGAGTTGTAGGAAATCAAACGTTAGAATTGACTCTTCCTGAGGTGGAAATAGTAGACCTTAGAGACGAATTGAAACATGGAAATAGAAGCATTTTCAGTTCTGTACTTCAATCTAATATAGGAAACAAGATTGCTTCAGGCGAACAAATAATACTTTATATAAACAGAAGAGGTAGTGGTGGTCAGATACAATGCCGTGATTGTGGCGATGTATTGAGATGTAACAGGTGTCATATGTCGATGAACTATCATGGTGCATCTAATGCGGCTGTTTGTCACATATGTAGTTATACGATCAAACACCCGACCGAATGTGAAGTGTGTAATAGTCATAGGATAAGGTATTTAGGATTAGGCACACAAAGAGTAGTTCAGGAGCTAGATGAATTATTTCCGGGTGTAAAAACTTTACGATGGGATAGAGATGCTGCTTCATACAAAGATGCTCATGGAGAAATGATGGCTAAATTCTCAACAGGTCAAGCCCAAATATTGGTTGGCACGCAAATGATAGCTAAAGGTCTACATTTCCCTAGAGTCACGTTAGTTGGCGTTCTGTGTGCCGATATAGGTCTGTTTTTGCCAGATTTTAGAGCAGGAGAACGGGTTTTTGAATTATTATGTCAGGTTTCAGGTCGCACAGGGAGAAGTGATTTGGGTGGTAAAGTGATCATACAAACTTATTCTCCAACAAATTACGCCGTTCAGTCAGCTGCCGTACAAGACTATGACATGTTTTACGCTCAAGAAATTGTTTATAGACATGAGCTTGGCCTTCCTCCATTTGGTAAATTGATAAGATTGATGTATTCACATAGGAATGAAGATACTTGCGCTAAGCAAGCCTTATATTTGGGTAAACGGTTTAGAGAGCAACTGGAAGTAATGGGTATCACAGATATCTCTGTATTAGGCCCCGCACCTGCTTTTCCTTCAAAAATCAGGGGAAGATATCGTTGGCACATTATTTTGAAAGGTATTGAGCCTAGAAGATTGATAGACGAGACTAATTTACCTTTAGGTTGGATGGTTGAAATTGATCCTACTTCTGTGACCTGATTTAGATTTACACAATTGTGGACGAATAATATAATGGTCACAGCAAGGATCACAAGCGGGGGGAATAACCAGTGTCAGTTTTAAGCATTCGAACATTACCAGATTCTGTGTTAAGAGAAAAAGCAAAAAAAGTTACATTATTTAATGAATCATTACAAAATCTTATAGAAGATATGATCGACACTATGCGATATGCTAATGGAGTTGGTTTGGCGGCTAATCAAGTTGGTGTGTTGCTTAGAGTAGTTGTTATAGAGATACCGGATGAGGAGGAAGTGAGGATACTTATCAATCCTGAAATTATAAAAGTCGAGGGCGAAAGAAGAGTCGACGAAGGATGTCTAAGTATACCGGGCTATAGAGGAGAGCTAACTAGATCAGTAAAAGTTAGAGTTAAGGCATTGGACAGAAGAGGCAAGGCATTGAGGATAAGAGCGGAAGGTCTGTTGGCTCAAGCTCTAGAACATGAAATTGACCATATAAATGGTGTTTTATATATAGATCATCTTTCGAGCCACGAACACCTTTGGAAATTAGAAAGAGACGAAGTGGAAACGACAACAGAGGCGATCTAATGTCAAGCGTTTCAATACCAAAATCTCCTGAACTAAATTTTGACAACCAGATAATACAGTTTCTGGAACCTATTAGAGATTTCTTTTCATCAGAAAATGTGAGCGCCTATATAGTGGGTGGTTTTCTCAGAGATTCTTTGATGGGCAGGTATAGTTTTGACATAGACATTGCTATTGACCATGACCCAATTGAGATTGGCAATAAACTAACTGAGTTGATTGGTGGTAAGTGCATCGTTTTAGATCATGACAGGAAGATCGTCAGGATGGTTTTGCCAACATGTCAAACAAACTTATCGCTCTTGCCTAAACATATAGATTTGTCATTCGTGTCTAATGGTATAAGGGACGATCTTTCCCACAGAGATTTCACCATAGATGCTATTGCTTTGCCTTTTTCGACTATAAGCAATCCATCGAACGGTGACTTGATAGACATTTATGGTGGCTTGTCGGACATATCTTGCCAAGTACTTAGAGTAGTGTCAGGACAATCACTTACGGAAGATCCAGTTCGGTTGGTTAGGGCAGTTCGTTTGTCTGCCCAACTGGGATTTTCGTTGGATGAATTTACAGAACATAGTATATCTAAAAACTCTCATCTAATAACTTCTGTATCTACGGAGCGCGTTCGAGAGGAATTTCTTAAAATATTTGAGCAGAAGAATATCTCAAATAGTTTAAGGATTATGGATGATACTGGGTTACTGTGCAAGATAATACCGGAACTGGATACCACTAAAGGATCAATGCAGCCTAAAGAACATTATTGGGATGTATTTAACCATTGTTTGCAAACACCAGGCAAATTGGAAAAAATTGTTGATTCTCCAGATGATCAAATATTTTCTTTAGTACCGCGGTTATTTGATATGTATGAATATTTTTCAGAGATAGTAAGTGACGGTCATAATAGATTAACTATGGCTAAAGTGGCAGGATTGCTTCATGACATAGCAAAACCGGCAACTAAAACAGTGGATGGAACAGGAAGAATACGATTTATCGGCCACGATCTTAAAGGGTCTGAGGTTACAGAATCTTTCTTAGACAGACTGAGGTTTAGTAACAAAGGCAAGAATCATATATCAACAATGGTCAGACACCATTTAAGGCCGACACAAATGAGTTCTGATGGTCAATATCCAACAGACAAAGCAATGTACCGCTATTACAGAGACCTGAAAGATGTAGCTTTCGATATTTTATTTTTGAATTTGGCGGATTATTTGGCAGCCAAGGAAGATATGCTTGAGATGGATGATTGGCGCAGTCATTGTGGTCTCATAGATTTTATTATGAAAAAAGGATTAGATATTCTTGCCGTTGACAACCAGGTTAGGCAGGATCGTTTGATAGATGGTTATGGTTTAATGAAAATTCTTGGTATAGGACCCGGGGAAACTATCGGAGTTTTGTTGGAGCAATTGGAGGAAAGTCATAAATTAGGGGAAATAACCACCAGGAAAGAAGCTATTTTATTGGCTAGGACGCTTTTTGCACGTTTGTGATTGGATTTGGTCAGTATTAGTATTAACCAAATGTACCGTGCATAACATCAATATGTTGTGTATTGTAATATAATTCACACAAAATGCTGTATCCCAAAGCTTGACTGTAGTTATATTGCAATGATAGTATTGTCAATATATTTTGTTATGGAAGGCTTCACTGGAATTTTTCTAGGTTTGTGATTCAATGCATTGCCCTTATTGTAATAATAGTGAGTCTAAAGTAATTGACTCAAGAGATGCCACAGATGGTGTTAGGCGAAGAAGAGAATGTATACGATGTGGTCTTAGATTCACGACATACGAAAGAGTGCAAACTAGTGCTCTTATGGTAGCGAAGCGTGATAACAGGCGAGAAGAATATAACAGAGAAAAACTTATGTCCAGCATACAAAAGGCTTGTGTAAAGCGGCCTTTGCCTACTGGGGCCATTGATAAACTGGTTCACGACATAGAAATTCAATTACAGGATACAGGTAGAGCGGAAATCCCCAGTGTGTCTATCGGTGAAATGGTTATTGAACATCTACGAACCATGGACCCAGTTGCGTATATTAGGTTTGCTAGTGTGTACAGGGATTTTGCAGACGTCGAGAGTTTCAAGGAAGCGGTAGAAGCATTGGAGAAAGCATATCACTCTACGGACAAAGAGAGAGATTCGGCTCAACTACCTCTTATAGATGAGACAATTTTCTCAACCAAAAAACGGTTAAGAAAACCTAGGGCAGGTTTGGATTTGAACATAAGTATTGGAGATGAAAAAAGATAGTTTACAGACTATGCTAGTTATAACTCAAACATTTGGTGAAACTTGATTACCTGGAGGCATGAATGACCATCACTAGGGGAAAAACAGACGATAGAGACTCTCAAAGAGGCGATAAAAATTTGAATGATGTGCTATCTGCATTGAGTGCAGCAGGTATAACTGATCCAAATATGGCAAAAAAAATAGCGGCATCACTCGATGGATCGAGATCTACTGCTGAATTGACTGGCCACAACATAATAGATACTGGGATATCAGATAACGCGATGGTCGTATTGAAAAAACGATATTTTATGAAAGATAGTAAAGG